>OGZL01003681.1_pt1 | contig 10616 bp, 6 predicted proteins | sample 1576761 | NCBI WGS metagenome assembly OGZL01 (sample SAMEA3541595, study PRJEB24748) | human gut metagenome | biome: human gut; feature: human-associated habitat; material: faeces | place: China | collected 2012
TTGGCAACGCAGATGCCGTGCCGCAGCCGCCGGAGCGGTGCTTGAGCCGTTAGGCAGGAATTGTGCGGTGCTGCCTTAGATTTACTATTACTGCTTGCCGGGCTGGGCGGCTTTGCGGCTTTCCTTGCGCTGCTAGATGGTAGCTATGCACAGGCAGCGGCTTCGGCGATTGTGACACTGTTACTGTGCCCGTTTGCAGCACCGATGCTGCTATCGCTGGCAGGAAGCGCCTTAATTGTCGCTGCATCGGCAATATTTGTTTGGCTGTTCTGAAAACAGAATATGACGATGAACCGCTGTCGGCTGCGCAGCGGTTTTTCTTTTTTTCAGATAGCATTCAAAAAGTCATAAAGTCGGGATACCTTAATTTATTTTTACCTGTCTTGTCCCTTCGGAACGAACCAACAAGAATCTCTTGTGAGTTGCCTCATAGTCCAGCTCACCGTTTTTGTATATTCCATCGATCCTCACCTTCACCATCGACTTTGAAACCGCCAAGCGTTACCGTGAAGCCAACAAGCTGCCCCACCAGTTCCGCCGTGCAGCGTGGACCGACCTGACCGTGGAGGTGTATCTGTGAAGGTTCTGGAAAGCAGCTCCGTGTTAAACGCAATTCATCTCATACATGAGCAAACAAATAAGGCCCACCGCCAAAATTGACGGTGAGCCTTATTTTATGCTCGCTTTTTAACGATAGCTCGCTATAAAAGCCTTATGCTCTGGGATTTTTGATGGCAGCCTGAGCAGCGGCCAGACGTGCGATGGGAACGCGGTACGGAGAGCAGGAAACGTAATCCAGGCCAACGTTGTGGCAGAACTCAACGCTGGAGGGGTCGCCGCCGTGCTCGCCGCAGATGCCCAGACCCAAGTTGGGGTTGGTTGCGCGGCCGTCATGGGCAGCCATCTTAACCAGCTTGCCAACGCCGATCTGGTCCAGATGCTGGAACGGATCGCTCTCGTAGATCTTGGTATCATAGTAAGCGGTCAGGAACTTAGCAGCATCGTCACGGCTGAAGCCGAAGGTCATCTGGGTCAGGTCGTTGGTACCGAAGCTGAAGAAGTCAGCTTCCTTAGCGATCTCACCTGCGGTCAGGGCGGCACGCGGGATCTCGATCATGGTGCCAACTTGGTACTTCATGTCAACGCCAGCGTCAGCGATCAGCTTGTCAGCAGTCTTGACGATGACGTCCTTGACGTACTTCAGCTCCTTCACTTCGCCAACCAGGGGCACCATGATGTGCGGGGTGATCATCTTGCCGGTCTCAGCAGAGACCTTGATGGCAGCCTTGATCACAGCATTGGTCTGCATCTCGGCAATTTCCGGATAGGTAACGGCCAGACGGCAGCCGCGATGGCCCATCATGGGGTTGAACTCATGCAGGCTGACAACAACGTTGTTCAGCTCTTCGGTGGTCATGCCCATATCCTTTGCCAAGGCTTCAATATCCTCAGCCTTGGTGGGCAGGAACTCATGCAGAGGCGGGTCCAGATAACGGATGGTCATCGGACGATCGCCCATGATGCGGTACATAGCGGTAAAGTCAGCTTCCTGGAACGGCTCAACCTTAGCCAAGGCAACCTTGCGCTCTTCAACGGTACGTGCGCAGATCATCTCACGCACAGCAGCAATACGATCCTCAGCGAAGAACATATGCTCGGTACGGCACAGGCCAATGCCTTCAGCGCCCATATCGACAGCGTTCTGTGCATCGCGCGGGTTATCGGCGTTGGTCATAACCTTCATCTGGCGTGCTTCGTCAGCCCAGCTCATAAAGCGCTTGAAGTTAGCGTTCTCGGTGGAAGCGACGGTAGCGATCTGGCCTTCGTAGATGTTGCCGGTAGAGCCATCAATGCTCATCCAGTCACCCTCATGGAAGGTGTGGCCGTTAATGGTGATAACCTTTGCATCGTAATCGATAGCAACATCGTTATCATTGCCGCAGCCGGAAACACAGCAGGTACCCATGCCACGTGCAACAACAGCTGCGTGGCTGGTCATGCCGCCGCGGACGGTCAGGATGCCCTGAGAAACCTGCATGCCAACGATATCTTCGGGGCTGGTTTCCAGACGGACCAGAACGACCTTCTTCCAAGCTTCGTCCTTGACCTTCTCTTCAGCATCTTCAGCGCTGAAGACAACGCGACCGCAGGCAGATCCCGGAGAAGCGGCCAGGCCCTTGCCGATTGCTTCAGCAGCCTTCAGGGCAGCAGCGTCAAACTGCGGGTGCAGCAGGGTATCCAGCTGCTTGGGCTCAACGCGCAGTACAGCGGTGCGCTGATCGATAACGCCCTCATCAACGAGGTCGCAGGCGATCTGCAGAGCAGCCTGTGCGGTGCGCTTGCCGTTACGGGTCTGCAGCATAAAGAGCTTGCCATCTTCGATGGTGAACTCCATGTCCTGCATATCCTTGTAGTAGTTTTCCAGGCGGGTTGCGATCTCAACGAACTGATCGTAAACCTCAGGCATTTCCTCGTGCAGCTTGCTGATCGGGGAAGGAGTACGGATGCCGGCAACGACATCTTCGCCCTGAGCATTGATCAGGTACTCGCCCATCAGCTTCTTTTCGCCGGTAGCGGGGTTACGGGTGAAAGCAACACCGGTGCCGGAACGCATGCCGGAGTTACCGAAAGCCATCTGCTGAACGTTGACAGCAGTGCCCCACTCGTAGGGGATTTCGTTCATCTTGCGGTAAACGTTGGCGCGCGGGTTATCCCAAGAACGGAAGACGGCCTTGACAGCGCCGATCAGCTGTTCTTTCGGATCCTGCGGGAACTCTTCGCCCTGCTTCTCCAGGTAGATGGCCTTGAACTCCTTGACGAGTTCCTTCAGGTCCTCAGCGTCCAGCTCGATATCCTGCTTAACGCCCTTGCGCTCCTTCATAGCGTCGATACGCTCTTCAAAGAAGCTCTTGCCCAGCTCCATGACGACGTCAGAGTACATCTGGATGAAGCGGCGGTAGCAGTCATATGCAAAACGGGGGTTAGAAGTCTTCTTTGCCAGACCTTCAACAGCCTGGTCGTTCAGGCCCAGGTTCAGGATGGTATCCATCATGCCGGGCATAGACTGACGTGCACCGGAACGAACGGAAACCAGCAGCGGGTTCTCGATATCGCCGAACTTCTTGCCAGTCTGCTCTTCCAGGATTCCCATGTACTTGAAGATGTCAGCCTTGATCTCATCGTTGATCTCACGGTTGTCAGCATAGTACTGGGTGCAGGCTTCGGTGGTGATGGTGAAGCCCTGAGGAACCGGCATGCCGGCATGGGTCATTTCTGCCAGACCAGCGCCCTTGCCGCCCAGAATGTTCTTCATGGTCGTCTGGTCGCCGCCAAATGCGTCATGGCCCTCTTTGAACAAATACAAAAACTTCTTGCTCATAGGTTACCTCCAACAAAATTACGGTTTCTTCCCGGTGTGCCGCGCACACCCGCAAAATAAGAATTTTCTCTCTTGCAAAGTCCATTATAACAGACTCACCCCGGAATTTCCAGTACATTGTTAAATAAATGGCGAATATTTTCGCTGAAAATCTCACAAAGTTTTGGGGTCAGGCTCTTGCAATTTGACCAAAAATGCGGTAAATTATAATGGGTGAGAAGTTGGGAAACATTATTTTATTACATCCTGCAACACTTTTTTCAATTCATCCCGCCCCGGCAGGCTTCAGCCCTGTTCCGGGGCTTTTTTGTAGGGCCGTATACTCTTTTGGCCCAAAACAGAAAGGGGTATTTTTATGTCCGAAGCGAAAGCCAAATACCTTGCCGCCAAAGCGGCCTTTGAAGAAACTTTTGAAAAGCACCTGCAGAACGGTGTGGAGTTCATCAGCGACCAGGTTTTTATTGACCCCGAAGTTGAGATTGCACCCGGCGCAGTGATCCTGCCGGGCTGCATCCTGCGCGGCAAAACCGTCATCGGGGCAAACTGCGTCATCGGCCCCAATACCTTATTGGAGAACACCATTGTTGAGGCCGGTTCCACCGTGAACGCCAGCCAGTGTTATGACAGCCATCTGGGCCCCAACAACAAGATTGGCCCCTTTACCCATGTGCGCACCGGCACCGTGACGGATGAGGGCGTGCACCTGGGCGCTTATGTGGAAACCAAGAACGCCAACTTTGCCGAGGGCAACACTGTCAGCCACCTGACTTACATTGGCGATGCCGATGTGGGCAAGTACTGCAACTTTGGCTGCGGCACCGTAACCTGCAACTATGACGGCGAGGGCAAGTACCGCACCACCATCGGCGATTATGCGTTCATCGGCTGCAACACCAACCTGGTGGCGCCGGTCAAGGTGGGCAGCCGCGCCTTTACCGCTGCCGGTTCCACCATCGGCCACGATGTGCCGGACGGTGCCCTGGGCATTGAGCGCGCCAAGCAGGCCGAAGTTGCCGCCTGGGGCGCCAAGAAGCTGGAAAAATACGTTGCCAAAAAACAGAAGCTGGAAGCCGAAAAGAAAAACGACTGATGCCCCCTGACCTGCTGCAAGGAGGATTGCTGCCATGGCCATTTTGGAACGCACCCTGACCGGGGATTTTACCACCATCCTGACCGAGCTGGACGCTGTTGTAAAACAAAGTGTTTCGGCCACGCTGGAAGGTTCCAGTGATTTCAACTTCAGCACCGGCCGCTGTGCCGTGCGGGTATACGAACGCTACAGTGCCATTGGCAATGGCCGTGTTACCATGAGCCTGACCCTGCTGGAAGCAGACGGGCAGATCCGGCTTTCCGCCATCACATCCGGCGGCAGCCAGGCTGTGTTTTTCAAGGTCAACACCTTAGGTGCAGAATCCTTCCTGGGTACCATCCGGGACACAGTGGAACGCTTTGCCCTTGGTGCACACTAAAATCACAAAATTACTATAAGGATTTTTACTATGGGACTATTTGGAGGTGGTTCCGGGGCAGACTGGCTGATTGCCGGTCTGGGCAACCCGGAGCCGAAATATGACGGCACCCGCCACAACACCGGTTTTGCCGCGCTGGATGCGTTGGCCGAAGCCTGGGGGTGCGAGATCAACAAAAGCAAATGGCAGGGCCTTTACGGCATTGCCCAGGTGGACGGCCTCAAAGTGATGCTGCTAAAGCCGCTGACCTACATGAACCTGAGCGGCCAGAGCATCGCCCCCGCCGCGGCATTTTACAAGATCCCGCGCAACCACATTATTGTGTTGTGCGATGACATTGCACAGGAGCCGGGGCACATCCGCATCCGGCCCTCCGGTTCTGCTGGCGGGCACAACGGGCTAAAGAGCATTATCGCTTCCACCGGCGGCGAGGATTTTTACCGCATCCGCATTGGCGTTGGCGCCAAGCCGCGCCCGGATTATGATCTGGCTGACTGGGTGCTGGGCAAGTTCCCGCCCGATGACGCCAAGCTTGTGACCGGCCGCCACACCGACGTGGAAGCCGCCTGCCGCCTGTTGATGGCCGGCAAGCTGGGCGAAGCGCAGAATAAATTCAACCACTGAGCGCGGATAGGCGTTCCGTAGGGGCGCACAGTGTGCGCCCATTCCTGTTTTCTGTGTAAGATGCCCGCAAAGGAAGCGTTCTCACTTCAAATTTGCAATCCATCATTACACGGGATGTGGTTTAATGGAACACCTGCAGAGGTGTGCGCACTGTGGAAAACTTTGCCGATGGTGATAAACGCTGCAAATGATTTGTAGGGGACGATGCTCGTCATCGTCCCGCATGACGGGTCTTGCCACATATTCCACCCTGCATACGGCCAACGTCCGCGGGCGAACAATGTTCGTCCTCACATTCTCTGCAAGATAAAAACACAGCTTTTCCAACCATACAAATGCCAAAGCGGGCGGCCCATCTGGGCCGCCCGCCATTTGTCGTTCCATGCAACGCTTCTCTCAAAATTCACTTTGCCGTTTTGCTGCAAATATAGTACAATGGTTACGCAAAGCGCTGCTCATACCGGCGCACAAAAAGCGTATACAGCGCATAGCACACCATCAGGCAGACGGCATATACCCCGGCGAAGCACAGCCACGCGGCTGCGCCGCCCATCGCGGTGTTGGGCAGCAGCTCCAGCACCAGCGGGTGGGCCAGATACAGCCAAAAGCTGCCCGCCCCCACAAATTCCACGGCCTGGGCGAACTTCTGATTTTCCGCCAGGCCAACGCCCTGCGGGTTCTGCACGGCCAATAGAACAAGCACCGTAAACACGCACTCGAACCCCGCCCGCTGGAAGTTGGTGAGCACTGCCAGCAGAATGCAGAATGCCCCGTATAAAAACTGCTTGTTCTCCCGCACTGCCGCAAACGCCGCCATGCCAAAGATAAAGCAGTACAGCGTCATGACCGGCGTTTTTGCGCTGAACTCGCTGATGTTGGCTTCTGCCGGGAAAGCCGCCAGACTGCTTTCAATTAAGCCGCCGATCCTGCCCTTCACCGCAAGGCAGACCACCAGCAACGCCAGCGCACCCCAAAAGCGTTTGCACAGCCGGTACAGCCACGGGGCCAGCAGATAAAAGAACGCAAAGGCGCTCATCGTCCACAGCACGTTGCGGTTGTTCCACAGCATCCAGTTATCACTGGGCAGCCACATCTGCAAAAATACAAAGTACCGCAGGTAACCCGGCCCGCACGGCCCGCCGGGGCCAAACAGCTGGGCTGCACTGGCGCCCGCCGCCAGATAGCGTACCGCATCGAACAGCCAGCGCAGCACCAGCACCAGCCAGTACAGCGGCAGGATCCGCCGGATGCGGCGCTGGTAATACGGCAGCGGCTCCGGGTGGCGGCTCAGGCTGGCCGCGGCCAGGTACCCGCTGAGCACAAAAAACAGTTGCACCCCCTGCGCGCCAACCGCGGCGGCATCCCCCAGGCCAACTTTCTGCCCGGTATGCACGCCCAGCACCATCAGCGCCGCCAGAATACGCAGCTCATCCAGCGCTACATTTTTATGTTTTGTCATCTTTCTATATTCTGCTCCTTATTGCAGCATTATTTGATTTCTTTATTCTGCCGAACTTTTTCGATTCCTTCTTTTCAAAGAAGGGGCAAAAACTCTCGTATTACTCGTATCCTCAAAATTATACATCACCCGCCCTATCATGCGCAAGCGCAGGAGGCACCATGTTTGACGCATTGTTTACCACCACAACCGAATACAAAAAACTGAGCCACGCGCTTTCCGGCAAAGGTGCATGCGCCCTGTTTGGGCTGCCCGCATCCGGCCGCGCACAGGTGTATGCCGCGCTGTGCCGCCAGTTGGATAAGCCGCTGTGCATCGTGACCCCCGGCGAGGCCGAAGCCACCCGCTTTGCTGCCGACCTGAACACGCTGGGCATTCCCGCCGCCGTGTTCCCGGCGCGGGACTATGTGCTGCGCCCCATTGAGGGCACCGCCCGCGAATACGAGTACCGCCGCCTGGCTGTGCTGGGCGAGCTGGTAGGCGGGCGGCTGCGCGCCGTGGCTGTGCCCGCGGAAGCCCTGACCCAGTTCACCACCCCAAAAGAGGATTTCTGCGCCAACACCCGCACCCTCCATGCGGGGGATACTCTGCTGCGGGATGACCTGCTGGCCGCTTTGTTTGGTGCCGGCTACACCCGCCGGGCCCAGGTGGATGGCCCCGGCCAGTTCTCTGTGCGCGGCGATATTGTGGATATTTTTGCTCCCGACCAGAAAATGCCGGTTCGTATGGAATTTTGGGGTGATGAGATTGATACCCTGCACACCTTTGACCTGACCACCCAGCGCCGCGAGGATGCCATTGATAAGTTTTACCTGAGCCCCGCGCGGGAAGTTCTGTTCGGCAAGCCTGCCGATGCCGCCGAGCAGCTTCGGGCCTTTTTGGCCAAGCAGCGCGGCAAAAAGAAAACCGCCATGGCAGACTGTATGGCCGCCGATCTGGACCTGCTGGATGGCGGTGCCGTGCCGGTCAACATGGACAAATACCTGGCCGTGCGCTACCCCCATCCCGCCACCGTGCTGGATTATTTTGACGACCCGATCCTTGTGGCCGAAGAGCCTGCTTCCATCCGGGAAGCCGACCGCGCGACCGCCTACCGCCGGGGCGAGGAACTGAAATCCCTGATCCTGGACGGCGTCCTCTGCGCTGGGCTGGATAACCTGTACGCGGACCCAAGCTACCTGTGGTCCAAAACCGGACACTACCGCACCATCTGTGCCGAGAACTTTGCCCGCAGCATGCCGGATCAACCGCTGAAAGATATCATCAACGCCCCGGCTCACACCCTGCCTGCCTGGAATGGCGAAGTCGCCGGGCTGCTGGAGGATTTGAAACCGCTGTGCGATGCCGGTTATACCGTTACCCTGCTGGCCGGCACCGACCGTGCCGCAGCCGGTCTGGCACGCGACCTGCGCGATAAAGGCATTCTGGTTACCACCGATGCTGCAGCAGCCCCCGCTGCCGGGCTGGTGCAGGTTCTGGCGGGGCACCTTTCCGCTGGGTGCGAATTTCCGTTTGCCAAGTATGCTTTGCTGACAGGCCGTGCTTTTGGCGAAACCAGCTCCCAGAAGAAAAAGCGCAAAAAAGCCAAGGATGCCCTGAACAGCCTGACCGAGATCACGCCGGGCGATCTGGTGGTGCACCAGAACCACGGTATTGGCCGGTATGCGGGCATCCAGCGAATGGCGGTTCAGGGCGTTACCAAAGACTACCTGCGCATTGAGTACGATAAAAAAGATGTGCTGTATGTTCCCGTCACCCAGCTGGACCTGCTTTCCCGCTACACCGCGCCGGGGGATTCGGAGAATGTCAAGCTCAGCCGCCTGGGCGGGGCCGAGTGGACCAAGACCCGCAAGAAGGTGCGCGCCGCTACCGAGCAGATGGCCAAGGAACTGATTGAGCTGTACGCCCGCCGCAAAAGGGCGCACGGTCATGCCTTCCCACCAGATGATACCTGGCAGGGAGATTTTGAGCAGCGCTTTGCCTATGATGAAACGCCGGACCAGCTTTCCAGCGCGGCGGAGATCAAACATGATATGGAGCAGCCCTGGCCGATGGACCGCCTGCTGTGCGGCGATGTCGGCGTGGGCAAGACTGAGGTTGCCCTGCGCGCCGCGTTCAAATGCGTGATGGGCGGCAAGCAGTGCGCCATCCTGGCCCCCACCACCATTCTGGCGTGGCAGCATTTCAACACGGCCATCGCCCGCATGGAGGCCTTTCCCATCCGCATCGGGCTGCTCAGCCGTTACCGCAGCGCCAAAGAGCAGAAAGAGACCATCCGCGGCCTGAAAGACGGCACAGTGGACATTGTGGTGGGCACCCACCGCCTGCTTTCGGACGATGTAAAGTTCAAAGACCTGGGCCTTGTCATCATTGACGAGGAGCAGCGCTTTGGCGTAAAACACAAGGAAAAGCTGAAAGAGAACTTTATTGGGGTGGACATGCTGACCCTTTCGGCCACGCCGATCCCCCGCACGCTGAACATGGCACTATCCGGCATCCGGGACATGAGCACCATTGAACAGCCGCCCTTTGAGCGCCAACCTATTGAGACCTATGTGCTGGAATATGACGATGCCATTATTGCCGAAGCCATCCGGCGTGAGCTGGCCCGCGGCGGGCAGGTGTATTACCTGTACAATCGAGTCGAAACCATTGAGCAGTGCGCCGCCAAGGTGCAAAAGCTGGTGCCGGGTGCGCGGGTCGGCATCGCCCACGGCAAAATGACGGAGGAGCAGATTTCCTCGGTTTGGCAGCAGCTGTTGGACAACGAGATCGACGTGCTGGTCTGCACCACCCTGATTGAAACCGGCGTGGATGTGCGCAACTGCAACACCCTGATTATTGAGAATGCGGACCGCATGGGGCTTTCACAGCTGTACCAGATTCGCGGCCGTGTGGGGCGCTCCAACCGCAAGGCGTATGCCTATTTCACCTTCCAGCGCGACAAAGTGTTGACGGAAATTGCCTCCAAGCGGCTTTCAGCCATCCGGGAGTTTACCTCTTTTGGTTCCGGGTTCCGCATTGCGATGCGCGACTTACAGATCCGCGGCGCGGGCAACCTGCTGGGCCACAGCCAGCACGGCCACATGGAAGCGGTTGGTTACGAGCTGTATGTAAAAATGCTGAACCAGGCCATTGCAGCCGCCCGCGGCGAGCCTGCTGCGCCGGACAAGAGTGATTGCCTTGTTGACATTACGGTGGACGCCTATCTGCCGGAAAGCTACATTCCCGATGCCGCCGGGCGGATCGAAGCCTACAAGAAGATTGCGGCCATCACCACCCGTGACGATGCCACGGATGTACTGGATGAGTTGATTGACCGTTACGGCGACCCGCCGCGCAGTGTGCAGGGTTTGGTGGACATCAGCCTGGTGCGCGTGACAGCCGCCCGCGCAGGCATTGTGGAGATCGTGCAGCGCAACGACAATCTGATTTTGTACACCGATGTTGTGACCCCGGCGCAGATGGGGGCCATGATGGATGCCATGCCGCACCGCGTGATCTACAACGCCGTAGGCCGCCCCTACATCAGCCTGCATGTCCTGCGCGGCGAGGACCCTCTCACCATCCTGCGCGATGCCGTTGCCCTGCTGCCGGGTGCGTGAGTGTTTTACGGGAGTTTTTGTTCCTTCTTTGAAAAGAAGGAACCGAAGAAACTTTAATCGTAATATAACAAAATAAATAA
>OGZL01003687.1_pt1 | contig 10613 bp, 10 predicted proteins | sample 1576761 | NCBI WGS metagenome assembly OGZL01 (sample SAMEA3541595, study PRJEB24748) | human gut metagenome | biome: human gut; feature: human-associated habitat; material: faeces | place: China | collected 2012
CCTCTTGACAGTGCTAACAATCGGTGCTATATTAAAAACCGTAATAAGAAACTACCTATACAAAACGCAGCCCCTGCGAGTTACTTTTTTAAAGAGCCGCGGCAGCTGCGTTTTATATATAAGAATAAGTGAGTGGAATTATTTCCAATCACCCAAGCTGAAGGAGGAGAGCCTATGAACATCAGCAAATTTACGCAGAAATCCGTCCAGGCTGTTCAGGATCTTGAAAAGGTTGCTTACGAATACGGCAATCAGGAAATTGAACAGGAACATCTGTTATATACCCTCCTGACACAGGAAGACAGCCTGATTCTCAAGCTTATTGAGAAAATGGAAATAAATAGAGATTACTTTATTGATACTGTAAAGAAAGCTCTGGATGCCAAGGTAAAGGTATCCGGCGGAGAACTTAGATTCGGACAGTATCTGAATAAGGCTTTGGTAAACGCAGAAGACGAAGCTAAGGCAATGGGAGATGAATACGTATCCGTAGAGCATCTTTTCCTGGCCCTGCTGAAATATCCAAGCCCTAGTATGAAGAAAATCTGGAGCGAATTTGGCATTACCAAAGAGCGTTTCCTGCAGGCACTTTCCACAGTACGTGGAAACCAGCGTGTAGTAAGCGACAATCCGGAAGCCACTTATGATACTTTAAATAAATATGGCGAAGATCTTGTGGAAAAGGCAAGAAGCCAGAAACTGGATCCGGTAATCGGACGTGACAGTGAGATCCGGAATGTGATCCGTATTCTTTCCCGTAAGACCAAGAACAACCCGGTTCTCATCGGTGAACCTGGTGTTGGTAAAACAGCTGCTGTGGAAGGTCTTGCACAGCGAATTGTAGCAGGAGATGTTCCGGAAGCATTGAAGGAGAAGAAAATTTTTGCCCTGGATATGGGTGCACTGGTAGCAGGTGCCAAATACCGTGGTGAATTTGAAGAGCGTTTAAAAGCGGTTCTGGAAGAAGTTAAGAAAAGTGATGGACAGATTATCTTATTTATCGACGAACTTCATACGATCGTCGGTGCAGGTAAGACAGACGGAGCCATGGATGCGGGAAATATGTTAAAACCAATGCTTGCCAGAGGTGAATTACACTGCATCGGTGCAACAACCTTAGATGAATATCGCCAGTATATCGAGAAAGACCAGGCATTGGAACGTCGTTTCCAGCCAGTTATGGTCGATCAGCCAACTGTAGAAGATACAATTTCTATCTTAAGGGGTATCAAAGACAGATATGAAGTATATCACGGTGTTAAGATCACAGATAGTTCCCTGGTAGCAGCAGCAACTTTATCAAACCGTTATATCACAGATCGTTTCTTGCCAGATAAAGCCATCGACTTAGTCGATGAAGCATGTGCCATGATTAAGACAGAGATGAATTCCCTGCCAGCAGAACTGGATGAAGTTCAGAGAAAGATCATGCAGATGGAGATTGAGGAAGCCGCACTTAAGAAGGAAGATGACAGATTAAGCAAAGAACGTCTGGAAGAATTACAGAAAGAACTTGCCGAGATGCGAGAAGACTTCAAAGCAAGAAAAGCAAGATGGGAGAATGAGAAAGCTTCCGTTGAGAAAGTCTCCAAATTAAGAGAAGAGATCGAATCTGTAAACAGTGAGATCCAGATTGCCCAGAGAAATTATGATTTAAATAAAGCAGCCGAATTACAGTATGGTCGCCTGCCAGAATTGAAGAAACAGTTAGAAGAGGAAGAAGAACGCGTAGCGAAAGAAGACCGTTCTATGGTCAGAGAATCCGTCACAGAAGATGAGATCGCCAAGATCATTTCCCGTTGGACAGGAATTCCAGTAGCGAAACTTACTGAAAGTGAGAGAAATAAGACCTTACATCTTGATAAGATCCTTCATGAAAGAGTTGTTGGACAGGATGAAGCAGTGGAACTTGTTACAGAATCCATCATCCGTTCCAAAGCCGGAATCAAGGACCCAAGCAAACCAATCGGTTCTTTCTTATTCCTTGGACCAACAGGTGTAGGTAAGACAGAACTTGCTAAAGCACTGGCAGAAAGCTTATTTGATAACGAGCAGAATATCGTGCGAATCGATATGAGTGAATATATGGAGAAACACTCCGTGGCAAGACTGATCGGAGCGCCTCCGGGATATGTTGGATATGAAGAAGGCGGACAGTTGACTGAAGCAGTCAGAAGAAAACCTTACTCCGTAGTCTTATTTGATGAGATCGAGAAAGCCCATCCAGATGTATTTAATATCTTATTACAGGTATTAGACGATGGACGAATCACAGATTCCAAAGGTAAGACGGTAGACTTTAAGAACACGATTCTGATCATGACATCCAATATCGGATCTTCCTACCTGTTAGAAGGAATCGATGAAGATGGCAATATCAAACCAGAAGCACAGGATATGGTTATGAATGACCTTAAGAATCATTTCAGACCAGAATTCTTAAACCGTCTGGATGAAACGATCATGTTCAAGCCATTAACAAAAGCAAATATCACAAATATCATCGACTTACTTGTGAAAGATCTGAACCGCAGATTAGCAGACAAAGAATTAAGCGTTGAATTAACATCAGCAGCCAAGAATTATGTTGCCGACCATGGTTATGAACCAATGTATGGAGCAAGACCATTGAAGAGATATCTGCAGAAGAGTGTTGAGACACTGGCTGCAAGATTGATCTTGAGCGATGGGGTTGATGCAGAAGATACGATTTTGATCGATGTAGAGAATGATCAGTTGATTGCAAGGGTTAAATAGTTTGGTCAACCACATATAGGTATTTAATATAAAAGAAAGCTTTGAGTAGATATGCTCAAAGCTTTCTGCTTTTATAATTATCTAAACCTGAATTCTTCCAGCAATTTCATTCCCAACAGCATACCGTTTTGATCCAACGCCGATGATCATATAATCGCTGCTTTTACAAACAACTTGCAGTTTACTTCCCTGTTCAATCTTCAGTTCGCGGAGCTTTTCAACAGTTTCAGGTAAGCCTAATGCCCACTTGACAGTGCAAGTCGCTCCCTGCATGACTTTTGTTAATGGTTGCATGATAATCCCTCCTTCGAACTTATATGATGTATTTCTTTCTTATATTTTATTAGTCAAAAGTAAGGTTAGTCAATCGCAACATATAAAAACTGAAAACTTTCTCAATAAAAGTAAATTGAATATAAAATTATTCAGGAATGATCTCACCGCAGATTAGCTGAATGCTTTCCGTGACCATTCCAAGATAATTATCGTCGATCAAGGCAATGATCGTATCGCCAACATGAATTTCAGTGCTTCCTCGAGCAATGATCTCTTCATCACCACGATTTAAAGTAACGATCAAGCAATGTTCTGGCCATGGAATATCTTTTACAAGCTGTTTGGCTGCAATGGAACCAGTGCCGACAGCAAATCCACGAAGAACCTTATGATCAGCATCTTCGCTTTCTTTAAAGCCATTTTTAGCAAGAATTCGTCCTAGCAGACTTTCGTAAATTGGTTCACTCTTTAACAGATGCGCAACAAGATAGCTGATGATACAAACAACTGCCAGTGAAAGGAAGTGTTCAAATGTACCAGTCATCTCAGCGATCAGCAGGATACCTGTGATCGGTGCACGTACGATCGCTGTAAAGAATCCAGCCATGGAGATCGTAATAAAGTTCACTAAGTAATAAGAAGGAATTCCACTTGCCTGAATCACCAGTGTTCCATAGATCGCCCCAAGGTATGCACCGAGAATCAACAGTGGAAAGAAGATTCCACCAGGAGCCCCGGAACCAAAACAGAAGGCGGAGAAGAAAAACTTAGCAACTAATAATAATAACATCGTAGAGACAAGTAAAGTATGTCCTGTGATCAGAGAGATCATAGCATGTCCACCTGCTAAGATAGAAGGCAGCGTGTAACAAACGATCCCAGATACTACAAAAGGAAATATGATACGGTATTTTGCTGGGATTTTTTTCATTGCTCCAAATAAATCCTGTCCTTTCAACATGATAAAGTTATAAAAAGCACCACAAAGCCCAAGCAGGATTCCAAGAAGTATTAACATCCAATAATGTACAAGAGGAAGAGCAGCCTTTAAATGAAAATCAAAAACTGGAGATAATCCAAAGACATTTTTTGAAATAAAATCGGAAGTTACACATCCAGAGATGATGCAGACTAACATAGAGCTGTTAAAGTTCTTCTGTAATTCTTCTAGTGAAAACATCACACCTGCAAGCGGTGCATTAAAGGCAGCGGCAAGACCGGCACCTGCACCACAAGTCATCATATAGCGTTCTTTGGTTTGAGATTTTTTTGTAATCTTAGCAATACCCTTTGCAACCATGGCACCAAGCTGTACGGAAGGGCCTTCGCGTCCCAGAGATAAACCTCCAAGAATACATAAAGTTCCACCAATGATCTTAGAACAAAGAACACGGTGCCAGTTTTGATTTAAATAACCTTTCATCTCTCCTTGAACCTGTGGGATACCACTTCCAGAAGCCATGCCTTCCCAAGACATGAGCCATCCAACGATCAGTCCCATAACGATCAAAACGATAAACCAGACAGCTATCCAGAAAGGCCTTGTTTTAGTAAATGCAATGATCGTAAATAATAGTTTTTCAGCGTTATTTAAAAGCAGGCGGTAAATGACAGAAATGCATCCGGCAAAGATTCCGACAAGCAGTCCGTCAAATACAAGTGAGACAGAAAATCCGTGGGGATTTTCCAGTAAGCTTTTCATTTGCTTCAAAATAATACCCTCCTTTTCTTTTCATATTCATATCGAATTTTATTTTACTACAAATTATGATATAATGGGAAAAGATTTTAAAAAGGAGGTCGAAAAATGCCGCCAATTACGAATGACTGGGCAGATTATTTAAAAGAAGAATACAAAAAGCCATATTATAGGAAATTATACCAAAAAGTTATGGATGAATATCACACTAAGCTGATCTTTCCACCAGCTGACGATATCTTTAATGCATTTCATTTTACTCCAGTAAAGGATGTAAAAGTTGTGATCTTAGGGCAGGATCCATATCATGGAGATGGACAGGCACATGGATTGTCATTTTCTGTGAAACCTGGAGTGGAAGCGCCCCCATCATTGGTTAATATTTATAAAGAATTGAACGAAGATCTTGGATGCTATATTCCGAATAATGGATATCTAAAGAAATGGGCAGACCAGGGTGTTATGATGTTAAACACAGTATTGACTGTACAGGCACATCGTGCGAATTCTCACAGAGGTATTGGATGGGAGGAGTTTACTGATGCGGCGATCAGAGTGTTGAATCAACAGGACCGTCCGATCGTATTTATGCTTTGGGGACGTCCAGCACAGAGTAAGAAAGCATTACTTGATAATCCGAATCATTTGATATTAGAAGCACCGCACCCAAGCCCGTTATCAGCGTATAGAGGATTTTTTGGATGCCATCATTTTAGTCAGGCAAATGAATTTTTGAAAGAACATGGACTAGCGCCAATTGATTGGCAGATAGAGAATATTTAATGGAGAACAAGGAAAACAATGAGTAAGATAATATTTTTTGACATCGATGGAACATTATATGATTCTAGAATCGGAATTCCAGAATCAACAATTAATGCATTGAATCAGTTGATCGCAAATGAGCACAAGATCGTTATGTGCACGGGAAGAAGCAAGGGAATGATTCCAGAAGAATATTTCCATATGGGATTTGATGGAGTGATCTTAGGGGCAGGAACTTATGTAGAGTATGAAGGCAAGATCCTGCATCAGGAACTGATGACACCAGAAGAAGTACAGACAGTGATCGATTGGGGAAAGAAACAGAAGATTGGAATCATCTTAGAAGGAGAAAAATATGGATATTATGATCCGGAGAACACAGATGATTATTATATTGCGATGAAGAATAAAACAGAAGCAGACTGTAAAACAATATTATATCCATTAAATGAAGCAGTGGATGTTCCAAAATGGACATACCATCATATGGAGCTTTCAAAGAAACCAGAGATCGAAGAGATCCTTGGACACAAATACAAAGGAACATATCATGAGCCTGTAAATTCAGTAGAATTTGTACCATTAGGTGTTAATAAGGCGAAGGGAATAGAAGTGATCCTTGATCATACAGGAATTTCAAGAGAAGATTCTTATGCATTTGGTGACAGTGCCAATGATATCGATATGATCAAATATGTAAAATATGGTGTTGCAATGGGTAATTCTGTACCAGAATTATTAGAAATCGCACCATATCAGACAGCAAGAGTTGATGAAGATGGAATTGAAAAAGGCTTGAAGAAATTTGGTCTGATCTAACATACAAAGGAGAGAAAATCATGAAAAAGATCATCAAGAAAATTACTGTAATGGCGGTCATGTCATTGTTTGCAGCGACACAACTTCAGACACCACAGGTGAATGTTCAGGCAGCAGATGGTGTTGCAACAGCAGAAAAAACAACGGCAAAACAGCCAAAGATCTATGGAAGATCAGGAATCGTCATTGATGCGAAATCAGGAAAGATTTTGTATGCAAAGAAGGTAGATGACCGTCATTATCCAGCAAGTATCACAAAGATCCTAACAACATTGGTTGCGATTGAGAATAACAAAGATTTATATGATGAAGTTACATTTTCAAGTTATGCAGTTAACAGTATTGAGCCAGGAAGTACACATATCGGAATTAAGGCAGGAGAGAAGATTCCATTGATCGATGTACTGAATGCGATCATGTTAGAATCTGCGAATGAGGCATGTAACGGAGCAGCAGAACATACAGCAGGAACTACAAAGAAATTCGTAGAACTGATGAATAAAAAAGTAAAAGAACTTGGATGTACAGGTTCTCATTTTGTAACAACCAACGGATTGCATGATGATGATCATTATGTAACAGCAAGAGATATGGCAAAGATTTCAAAAGCAGCACTTGAAAATGAAACATTCCGTTATGTTGCATGCAAACCTAATTATTATATTGCACCAACGAACAAAGATAAACATGGAAAAGAGCTTTGGAATCATCATAAGATGGTGAAACGAACAATGTTTAACTATGATGGTGTTGAAGGTGGTAAAACAGGATATACAACAAAAGCAGGAGGGACTCTTGTAACATTTGCCAAGAGAGGAGATCAAGAACTGATCGTAGTAGATCTTTGTGCACATGGATATGAGTTATATGAAGATACGATCAAGATGTTAAATTATGGATTTAACAATTATAAGACAATCGCACCATTTAAGACAATGAATACAGTACTGAAAGATGATACATATGGTTTCTTAAAAACAGGAAATGAATTATCTCCATATAAGATTCCATTAAAACATTTAAATGACGTGACAGTGATGTTAGAAAAAAACCAATCTGCTTCCAAACTTACATATAAATGTAAAGATAATAAATATATCATAAGTTATGATGGAAAACAGATTGGTTCTGTGAAACTTCATTAATTATTAGTACAGATTAATTAGTTGTACGTAAAATGATCAGATTAAGGGCTTCTGGTACGATAGAGATATCGACTGGGAGTCCTTCTTCTAATATTTCACCATCATAATCGATGGCGATCCCGGCAGTTTGTTCTGTTGGAAGAACAGATAATTCCTTCGTCTGGAAATATTCGATAGAAGGATGCTTTGGATGTTCTCCCTGGAATAATTTAAAGATCAGATCTGGTGCTTCTGTAAGAAGTGCCATTTTCTTGATGATCATAACATCTAAATATCCGTCAGAAACAGATGCAAGAGGGGCCGCGTCTGCAAAACCTCCGACACTCTTTGAGTTTGCAACCAAGAACAACATGATATCTTCAGTTCCGGAATATTCCTTACTGTTAAATGTTAAAGTCATATTTTGTGAAAGCTGTTTTGGAAATTCTTTTACACCTTCCAGATAATAGGCCATCTTACCAAGAACGGCTTTCTTATCTTTTGGAACTTTGTAAGCGATATCTGTTAACATACCTGCAGCCAGAACATTGATGAAGTATTCGTTATTGACACGTCCAACATCAACCTTCTTTGTCTGGAAGTCTTTGATCATCTGACAGAAACCATCCGCAGTCTGAGGAAGTTTCATATATGTAGCAAAATCATTGACTGTTCCAGCGGAAATGATTGCCATAGGAATATTACTTTCACTTAAGATCAGACCGTTCGTAACTTCATTTAATGTACCGTCACCACCAACAGATACAATAAAATCATAATCTCCTGGTTTTAATTCGGCAGCACGATTTTTCGCATCATCCTTGCCTTTTGTGTAAAAAACATCAACATGGGAACAAATTTGATCAAGGATCAATGTTGCCATGATCTCTCGTAACATAGAATCAATATTTTGTTTACCGGATGATGGGTTGATAATAAATAAACCTTTCATTGAGATTCCTCCTTATAAACATAAAGTGCCGGAAACGAGGCATAAGTCTCCGGCACATGAAGTGTTCCCGAGGTGATTCGAACACCCGGCCTACCGCTTAGGAGGCGGTCGCTCTATCCAGCTGAGCTACGGAAACATACATATAATTTATCGAAGTCTATTTTACAGATTCTTAACGAAAATGTCAATTGAAAATAGAAAAGAAATACCAGTAAGGCTAAGACGGGTTGACTTTTTACCATTTTTTCTTTAAAGTTATTGTAATAATAAAGAAGAGGAAGAAAAGAAGAACGATCTAATAATATAGAAAGAATAAAGGAGAAGAATTATGATGGGAAAAGTTTTTGTATTTTTAGCAGATGGATTTGAAGAAATCGAAGGTTTAACTGTAGTTGATATGCTGCGACGTGCGGAGATTCCAACAGTTACAGTCTCTATCGGAAGTTCCAGAAATATCATTGGTGCACATCGTATTGAAGTTGAAGCAGATATCATGTTTCATGAAGTATTAGAAGCGGAGGGAGCAATGTATGTACTTCCAGGAGGAATGCCAGGAACGCTTCATCTAAAAGATCATGAAGGACTTGGAAAATTACTTCAGAAGGCGTATAAGAACGAGAAGTATCTTGCAGCCATCTGTGCAGCACCAACAGTATTTGAAAAATACGGATTTCTAGAAGGAAGAAAGGCAACTTCATATCCAGCGATGGAAGAAGAATTAAAATCCGCAGATTACCAGACAGATAAAGTTGTAGTAGATGGAAAAATCATTACAAGTCGTGGAATGGGAACAGCGATTGATTTTGCAGCCAAATTAGTAGAAATCATCAAAGGAACAAAAGAGAAGGACGAATTACTGAAAAGTATTGTATACGGAGAATAATCATTTATGGACAAATCAGAGAAAATCAGCTGGTTTGAGCAGTTTAAGATCGCCTGCTTAAAACCAAGCCAGTACAAAAGACTTCTTAACCTTGCAAAAGGGAAAGTTATTTTATTTCTTGCAGCGATCACATTGATCACAACGATTCTCGGATATGGAATGGATGTTGCAGGATTTACAGTCAGTGTTGGTGGATGGAAGAATTTTATTTTAAACAGACTGCCTGCATTTGAATTAAAAGATGGAACATTATCTGTTGATCAGGAGATGGATTTTGAGATCGGCGGTGTACATTTTGTGGCAGATACATCCAAGGATAAAGTATCAACTGAAGATTTAAGCAATAAGTATCAGATGGAACTGGTATTTGCTAAGAATGAGATGGTGGTAAAGAATACAGCTGTTGGAAACATGATGAATACTTTTTCATTTAAGAATATGAAGAATGTTGAATTCAATAATCAGGCAATGCTATCTATGGTGCCGATGATCCGTATTTTTATCGTGATCATGTTCTTTACACAATGGATCGCAAATATTATTTCTTATTTAACAGTCTGTATTTTTATTACAATGCTCACATATTTTAATCAGAGAACAAGAATGGACCGTAAGAATCGAGAAGATGTATCCTTTGGAAAGATCTTTAAGCTGTCTATTTATGCCAGAGTTATATTTGAGCTGGTGGAAACGATTGGTGTTACTGCCGGTTCTGCGATATTTACAGGAATGGCGTGGATGTTTATTTCTTATTTTGGAAGTTATCAACTTTTACTCGCAGGATTTATGCGTCCGGAAGACCGTCAGAAACCAGACGAAATGCTGTAAAACAATCGGAATTGATCTAAAAATGTATACAAAGAGAAAGGCCTCGGACATTTGTCCGAGGCTTCTCTAATGTCATATGTAGTTTGGGTATTGTGCTGGGTCTTACTTTTAAGTTTCAAAACTAGTCATTATGATTCGTCTCATTCTAGTCTCGTTCTAGTCGTCATTGTCAGTCTCATTCTAGTCAACATAGCAAGTCTGTGTTCAAGTCAATGATGTGTCCGTTACTCTTGTCTGCAAGATGCCAAAAACTTGTCAAAAACTAGTACGCGGTTATGTATAAAGTCTTAAGAAAGAATTTCGTATATCGATGGAGAAGACCCAAGGAATTACCATTGATATACAAAAAAAGGCGCTCCAATCCTATGATCGGAACGCCTTTGTTCTTGAACAATCTTAATTATACACATACTATAGAAAATGTCAATAAAATCATTTGTACATTTTTAAAAACATTAAAGATAAATAGTAAAAAGAGCAGATAGGGAAATCTGCTCTTTTTGAGGGGAG
>OGZL01003697.1_pt1 | contig 10594 bp, 5 predicted proteins | sample 1576761 | NCBI WGS metagenome assembly OGZL01 (sample SAMEA3541595, study PRJEB24748) | human gut metagenome | biome: human gut; feature: human-associated habitat; material: faeces | place: China | collected 2012
TTTTTTATCTCAACGGTGATATTTTTTGCACCTGCGTCAATTGAATTTTCTACATGAAGTCACCCATCATCACTATTTTAGTTGCCGGGTTGGCCTGCAGTACAGAGTCTGCGATGCTGCGCATCTGGCGTCCGACCGCAATACGTTTGAACTCTGAAACATCTTTTCCTCCCAGACGAGAGGGCCAGTGAGCTACCATAAAGAAGAACGGTTCGTCTTCTATGGTTCCCCACATAGTCAGGATATCGCGAGTCTTGAAGTCCGGCAATGAAGGAATGACGGTCTTTACAGGATATTGTCCTTCCAATTTGAATACATCCGGACGGTAGAGGAAAGCTACGTCTACTCCACGGGCTTCGGGTGAATCGAAATGTGAGATCCGATAATTACCCGGTGCCAGCTTGGGGGTAGCTACAATGTCTTCCAGTACGTTCCGGTTTTCTACTTCCGATACTCCGATAACGATTGGATACTCTTTGTCGATAGCTGCCATACCGAACAATACTCGTTCGATATTGCCAAGCTTTTTATTATACTTGGCTGTATTCCATTTTTTGGGTCCTTCGGGGGTAAACTCGTCATCTTTAACTTCGGGATCATTGATCGTATCGAAGAAGTTTTCGAGATTATAGAATACCACTTTGTATGGTTTCTGACCAAAACAAACGGAAATCAGCAGTACAAAGAATATGGTGCAAAATAATTGTTTCTTCATAAGCTTGTATCTCATTTTATTCCCCATTGGGCGGGATCCTTCTGTTGCTTCACAGAACTATCTACTTTGGGGAAGAATGTAAAACCTGTTTTTTCTTCAATATCAGCTACTGTTGTGCAAATACTTTTCGGTATAGAATTTCCATAGCCTTTTTGTTCTACCCAGAAACCAATAGATATTAATTCGTTGGGTGAGCAATCCTGCACCTTTTTATTCGTAGAACCGCTTTTTGTGCGTAGCAGTACTTTGAAATAGTTTGTAGGAACGGGTACGGAACTACCTACACCGTCTGTGGTTGTAGTTGCTCCGGGACCGAAATAAGCTCCGGTCACTACATACAATGTATCACTACAACTGTAACTGCGGACTTTTCCTTCAAGAGTCGCCCACATCTGTTGGTTCAGGGAACCAAGCTGTGGTGTCATATTCGACATATAGAATGTCTGCGCATTCATTTCATCTGTACACACACGGTCGGCAGATGCTATCTGATGGCCACGGTCATAACTACCTTTATAAGAATGCTCTACACAATTTGCCTGGAAACTTTGAGGAACAATAGGGTCGAAAGCCCAACGATTGGTACGTTCTACATTCTTTCTTAAGTAGGCGTCATGTATCGGATATGCTACCCATAAAGCGGCTTTCTTAGTTTTATCGAAACAAATCGAATAGTTACGAATTGTTTGATTGTTTAAGAGCCCATAGTGAGTAACATATTGATAGTTAGTGTTTTCTACTTTAGTAGGTAGCTCGGCCCATGAGTTAAACGCCGGCAGATTCTCTTGGGATTCTGCTAGCTGTACCAGATCAAAAGTCTTTTGAGCATTCTCTGCAAAACGCAACGTTAGTTGTGCTCTTCGTTGAGTTTTTCCAGAATTGGTCTTATAATATACGTATAGTACATTGAGTCCATCTGCTATCTGTCCACTTTTGGTCGTTATATTATAATCTTTACTACTGAAAGAACACCATTCTGTTCCTTCGGTCACTTCTGCGTGCCATTCCGTACCGGTTTTACCGGATAGAATGATTGCTGATGATCCGGAAACTGATTTCACGGTCGAAGATATTTTCCAATATGCTTCTCCGTCTTCGGTCGGGGATACCGGGTCGTCGTTATTGCTACACGCAAATGCACACAGTATCAGCACCGTAAAGAATACGGACTTTATTGCTGCTGCGTAGTATTTGGGAGGTGATATCATCTTTGAAAATCTTTGAAAGTGAATTCTAGGAAGATAATATATTTCTTCTTAGAACTCACCTTACATTATAAATTATATTATTTCTTTTTGCAAGTAATGGTTATAGAACTTATGTATACTGCACCTCCACCTGGGAAAATACTAAACTGAGAAAGATTTAAATTCTCAAGGTTTTCGAAAGTAAAAGTTTCTCCTTTCTCTACAGATTTATTACTAGTTGCTTTTGCGGCGTTATCTAAGTCACTTTGTGTTGACTTTTCTTTATATACATAGTCAGGCTCACAGATTAGGAGATAGCGTTTAGCAACAGTTTTGATAGATGTTGTTATTACAATTTTTTGAACAATACCATTTAACTCCGGAACTTTTATGTGGGAATTGAAGGCTCCTTTACTGACATTGCTATCAAAGTTGATTTGTAGATAAGGAGCTTCACCCTTTGTGTCTGTTGCAGTTATCCCACATTTTCCAGACCAGTTCCCGAATGAGTTATCGTAATTGAAAGTAGCATATCCTGTTGAAGTCATTTGGGCAATTTCGGCAGATGTAAGAGTTACCTCAAATGTATCTCCACTGGCTGGAGCTGCAATAGTAACTTTAATATCTATAGAATTACCACCATTAATTGAAATTGTTAGGGTCTTTTCAATTGGAGTAGTGCCTTTATTCTCACCTACGTTAACTGTAACTTTATTGCCATTAACAGTTGCTCCTTCAATACCACTTGTTGAGAGTTCGTTATTGCCTTTATTAAGAACTTCTACGTCAACAGTTTTTTCTCCTCCCTCTGCAGGGAAACTTAAAGAAGTTGGATCAACAGAAAGAATCCAGGGTATTTCTGCATTGAAAGATTTTACATCATCCAAGTTGCGAGGAACAAGCTGTCCTTTATTTGAATTAACAGCAGCTAGACCTGAAATAGAAAGCCGTTCAGCGGATTTGAATGTTTTGTTTACGAAAGCTGCTGCTGCTTTTCTACAAAATACAGTAAATGCATTTCCTTCGACATTGAATGTATGAGTAGAAATTTTGTTTGTTACAGCCCAAACACCTGCTTCAGGACTTGTTACATTCTCAATTGTAACATACATTCCTTGATAGTCGGCTAATTTGTCAGCTGTAATTGTTACTGGATTAATGGTTGCAGTCTCATTTAATTTTTCGATTGTAACCCAGTTTCCTGTACCTTTTAATTCATATAATCCGTTATAATTTTGTACTTTTGCCAAATCTTTCAGAAGAGTAACTTTTACTTTATCTCCCTTATTTAAGTCATGTTTGCTTGGCTCCGTTAAATTCGAGTCGTATAAAGTGATTCCATTACCGGCTTCTGTTGCATTTTCTGTTGCAAGAACTAAATTATTATATGAATAATTACCTCCTTCAACGTCATTCTGTACTACTGCCTCAAAATAATAACTAGCTTCCAGTGCCTTTTCTTCGTTACTATTAGGCATCATAGCATTTAATTCTGGAATCGTAATTTTGGTTGCAGGTTCTTCCGGTTCGCTACCGCCACCTAAATCAATTTCTTGTCCGCCATTGCCGGTGGAGAGTTTTACATCATCTATTGCAAAACCTGACTCAATATCCGCAGCAAACTTAATATAAAGAGTATTCACTGCTTGTTTCAGTGTAAAGTTAGAAGTTACATAAACCCAGAATTCGTCTGCCTGCTTGTAATCATATTGGATAGCGCTTGACCAAGTTATGCCATCCTTACTTAGGTAGAAATGGAAACTTTCGGGCTTAAATGTATTGTCATAATTTCCTCCGTTTATACTCTTGGAATAGCTTGCTCCAAATCCTAGCTTGAGGTTTGTCTGGTCAGGCTTCAATGTAATCTCTTTAATTATGAAGATTGGGCTCTTAGTTCCAAAGAACACTTTGGCATTACCGGAAGCACCTTCATATCCTGCACTTAGTTTTCCGGATTCGCGTAAAGATACATTGCCTGAGCTTTCATAACTTACATTGGTTGAACCTTCCCCTGATTTGACCCAACCATTGAAGTCAGCGACCAGAGGCCATTGTTTATCTATTTGTTCTGCAGTTCCGAATGTTTCTTTATAAATAGCAACTTCCGGAACAATGTTTCCGCTTCTAATCGTAACTTCCTCTTTCATCAGTACTCCTACCTTGTTAGAAATCTGAATCAGGACTTTCGCTTCGTCTGTAATACCTTCGGGGATACTCACCTGAACTTTGTCAGAACCGTCACCTTCCATTTTGGAAAGTGTCACCCAGGTTTTATCGTCCAGTACAGTTGCTGTCCAGTGGCGGTTTGCTGAAATTTCAAAATAAGATTGACTTCCCTCTACCGGGGTTCCGTCGGTATCAAATACTAACGTTTTTGGAGAAACCTCCAAACGTGGAGCTTCAGTGTCGTCGTTATCGTCAACGCAACCTGCAAATAATGCTGTAGCCATTACAAACATCGTCGTAACGAACAGTTTGAGAAAAGTTAGATTTTTCATTAGCGTTTTTAAATAAATAGTTAATATTTCTTGTGAATTGTTTGTTATCATACGTTTCGATTTAAGTAATTAGCAAACAAAGATATTTTATTTTACGAAACTAACAAAGCTTTGTGCCACTATTTTTGTGTTACAATAAGGTTAAATTTGAGTTACAGCTTTACAAGTTGATACTGTTAAGGAGTGTAATAGTATGTAGGGGTTAATAAAAAATAAAAAATAAATAGGAAGGTTTGTAATAATACTAAAAAGAATAACTGCTTGTTACAACTCCGTAGGAATATAAATGTGTGCTTATGTAAAATAATAGCAATGGTTCGGGTATTGTTATGAGATAATAGTCGGGTGTCCTTCCTGTCTTATGGTTGTAAATGCCGATAAGATTTGAGAAAATGTATAGTACTGTTTGATGTTTGTCTTTTAATACCTATATTTGTCTATATTTCATTTTAGAGAGGATAGGCATTATGAATAATACTTTTAGAATATACCCGATAGGGATACAGAATTTTGAAGACTTGCGTAATAATAACAACGTATACGTTGACAAGACGGAGTTGATATATCGGTTGGCTAATACCAATAAGGTTTATTTTTTAAGTCGTCCCCGCCGCTTCGGGAAAAGTTTGCTGGTTTCCACTCTGGACGCTTATTTTCGGGGAAGAAAAGACTTGTTCCAAGGATTGGCAATGGAACGTTTGGAGAAAGAATGGAATGTCTATCCGGTGCTGCACATAGATTTCAGCATGACGAAATATACCACTATGGCTGATCTGAACGAACGTTTGAATCTTCAACTTTGTGAGTGGGAGCGAATTTATGGGAACGCTCCGGAAGAGGAGGGCTATGCAGCCCGTTTTTCCGGGATAATAAAAAGAGCATACCAGCAAACCGGTTTGCAGGTAGTAGTGCTTATTGACGAATATGATGCACCTTTATTAGACAGTAACCATTTGCCGGAACTGCAAAATGAATTACGTGAAGAAATGCGGAAATTCTTTAGTCCTTTAAAGGCACAAGGAGAATATCTTCGTTTCCTTTTCTTGACGGGAATCAGCAAATTCAGTCAAATGAGTATTTTCAGTGAACTGAATAATTTGCAGAATATCAGCATGCGGGATGATTATAGCGCAATTTGTGGTATTACCGAGCAGGAATTACGTACGCAACTGAAAGCAGATATTGAGATGATGGCACAGGCTAATGGCGAAACCTATGAGGAGGCCTGTTTGCACTTGAAACAGCAGTATGACGGGTATCATTTTAGTGAACATAGTGAAGATATTTACAATCCATTTAGCTTGTTCAACGCATTTGCTCAAAAAAAGTATGCTAATTTCTGGTTTTCTACCGGAACACCTACTTTCTTGATAAACATATTGCAGCAGAGTAATTTCGATATCCGCGAATTGGATGGGACTACGGCTACTGCCGAACAGTTTGATGCTCCTACAAGTGTTATCACTGATCCTCTCCCTGTGCTTTATCAAAGTGGCTATCTTACTATCAAGGGCTACGATTCGGAATTCCAACTTTATACTTTGGCTTATCCCAACAAAGAAGTGCGGAAAGGATTTATCGAGTCTCTTATGCCCGCCTACGTACATTTGCCGGCACGTGAAAATACGTTTTATGTGGTTTCTTTTATCAAAGACTTGCGTGCCGGAAAACTGGTTGAATGTCTGGAGAGAATAAGGGCTTTCTTCGCTTCGATTCCCAATGATCTGGAGAATAAGCAGGAAAAACATTATCAGACTATCTTCTATCTTTTATTCCGCTTGATGGGCCAATACGTGGATGTGGAAGTAAAAAGTGCTATCGGACGGGCTGACGTAGTTGTAAAATTACATGATGCTATTTATGTCTTTGAGTTCAAGGTAGATGGTACACCGGAAGAAGCGTTGGAACAAATAAACAGTAAAGGATATGCTATACCTTATCAGCCGGATCATCGAAGTGTTGTAAAGATAGGAGTCAACTTCGACAGTACGACAAGAACTATCGGAGACTGGGTCATTGCTGAAGAATAGTGACTATTGGGCACTGTTCGCAATTCCTATTGATTTTTCCAATTCCTCTTTCAACCTATCACCACCCTTCTGAAACCCTTTACAGATCGTACTTACAGAACGGTGATAGGTTGTCGTTAACCTATCACCGTATCCTTCACCTGTCACCGTACCGATAATTGTATATTTATGCTCTTTTCGGCTTGATTCGGACAACTTTATAGACATTGCCGCGCTTGGCGTGTATGGAAGGCACTTGATTCCTCTGCAATATTCTTCCAAACTGGATAATGTTGCAATTGGAAACGCGGATTCTACTATCATGTTGCACCTGTTCCAGTATCTCGATGGCGAGAAGTAACTCGTATTCTTCCTCATCTTCCCGGGCAGCTCGGAAATATTGGTGGAATAATTGCTCTGCAATGGGGATCACTTGAAACTCCTGATTGCTTTCGGTCATAACCTTTTCATCTTCGGCATCGAACCAATAACGTTCTCCTTTGTAAATATCGTGTATGGCTTGCGCGTAAAGTTGTTCATAGTCGATAGGAGAACAATCGATCGGACCGGTTACGGCGATGACGATATAACGTCGGCTGCCGGAAGTGTCGGTCAGTAAATCCTTGTGATTGCTCGTGCCGATGAATGAGGCATAGCGGCGCAACTCCTGTGTCGCTACACCGTGAGGACGGCGGGTGTTGACTACCGGTTTTTGAATGATATGTTTCAGGAAAGCCTGTTGACTCTCCCTGTTTTGGTCGAACTCGTCCATGTTGATGAGTGCGAAACGGTTGAGAGATAGTTCGGCATCCCTTTTGTTGCTGAAGTCAATGCGGTCGGTGTAGTAGGGTTGCAATTCGGTCGGTAGCAGATTCCGGCAGAAAGTGGATTTCCGGTAAGCTTGCGGACCGACTAACAACGGTACCGTGCAATTTGCGTAGTTGCGGTCAGTGTGGCGCCAATGAGCCACCATATTCAGGAACCAGCGATAAAACAGATCAGGCCAGTGGATGTTGTTGCAAGGAACACGGGAAGCAAGCTCGCGGATGCGGTCGCGACCGTCCCAACGGATATCCACGCCGAAAAGGAAATCTTCGATAGGGTTGAAAACCGGAATACGGTCGGAGTCCAGATAACGGGCAACATCCCTGTCCCAAAGGTTGAGTCCTTCGAGTCGTGCGTTCATGGCGATGCTGTTGCGCGTGCGGTTGGTGACCGGGCGGAAGCAAAAACAGAACGTGTTTCGTTCGCGATATTCGGTGACGGTTGTCATCGTGTTGTAACGAAACTCGTATCGGCGTTGCATAAATTCTTCTGTCCGGAGTTCCAGTTCCTGTTCGGCTGATAAGGGGGATTTTTTTCCGAAACCTTTGGCGTTCAGGTATACATTTTGTACGGTTTGGCGGATCAGGAATTCCTTCTTTTGGGTGTAGAAGTGTGCAATGGCCCAACGGGCGGTTTCCTCTTCCGGTATGCCTGACTGAAAGCAGTTTTCCGCAAGTTGTACTAAGAGAGGCTTGAGGTCATCGTCCGAATGGAGATGTACGTTGGGATGAAGTTCGCTTAATGAACGATAAGCCTTATTCAGGGCGACCTCGAAGAGGGCGGATAAGGTGTCGAAACTGTCGTATCCCGGAATCAGCCGTTTGAATGGGGAGTTTTCCGCTTGCACGGTTTCTTTGTAGGTGGTGTCCGACGGCATTTCTAATGGTTGGCGCATATAAATGACGGTAGAGTCGGGATTGTAATAAAGTTCCGGATCGTAGGTTTGCCGGCAGAATTGATCCAATGTCGGTTTTTTAAGTTCGATGGCATAGGAGAGTGCCGGTTGACACAAGCCGACGGCTTTTCTGTAAGCGTGAGCTTGGAATATTTCCGCTTCTTCCCGGCTTTTGGGTAGTGATTTGTCCGGGCGTGTGAAACGCAGCCATATTTTTACGGAGTGTCCGCTGGAACCCATGAAGGCTGCGAGGGTTTGGGTAAGTTCTGCCGCTTCCTGTTTCACGCGGTTTACTTCCGTCCTGTTTGCCAGGTGGTTTACTTCTATTTGCACGATGCCGTTGTATGCGGTCATTTGCGTCCCGTTGGTTGTTTTGCGGAAGTTGGCGGCAGGGATGACTTTCGTCAGTTTTTGCGCTTCTTCTAGTTTGCAGTCCGGTGATGCGTGACGTATGCTTGTCCGTAGATTACTGATCGGGCGGGCTTTCGTTTCATGCTTCATCGCTTCTATTTGTAGGGTAATATCTAGCGTTCGCATGGTTAATGTCCCGCCGTTGTCCCGCATCAAAGTAAGTTTCATATCAAGTGTGTTTATTATTTATTCCTTTTTTATTAAAGGCTGATAAAGGTAGGCTTTATAATCCGGTCGGGCAAACTCTTTCGTATTTATTTATCACTAAAACTTGGTTAAGTTTTATATGCCTTTTTGCTGCCTGTTCCATACGGGGAAACGATCGGTTTCATCGGTGAGAAACTCTAGTTTCTGCACCTTGAAACTCTGGTTTCAATAGCTTGAAACTTTAGTTCCGGCAGCTTGAAACTAAAGTTTCTTCGCCTTGAAACAAATTGTAACAAGGCATGAAACGGAAGTTACCTCTGAGTGGTACTCTTGTTTACAAGAGGCATTTATCAAATTGGGCGGTGATAGGTGATAGGTAAGGTGATAGGTTACTGACAACCTATCACCGTTCTGTAAGTACGATCTGTAAAGGGTTTCAGAAGGGTGGTGATAGGTTGAAAGAGAATTTGCATTTTTCCCTTTGTAGAGAGTAGTTGGAATATACGGAATTTCTTGTATTTATTTCCATATTTCTACTTGCCGAAATTATAGGTGCTCAGGATAAGGAACTGCTGTTGCAGAGGGAAAAAATCGCTCGAATGAATGAGATACAGATAGCCATGAAAAGACAAGGCGAACGGATGCAGGACTGTGCGAAGGTGCTTACGAAATACGAAAAGCTTTTTCATATCAGTTGGGTAGATAGATTATGGAACAATTTGAAGCAGTTGTTGTCAGGCGTGAAGCATTGGACGAGGCTGAAATAAATAGAGCGTATAATATTTTTTATCTATTCTTTTTACTTTCTTAACTCCGAATGTTTCGTAACTGTTGGGAAACCACCTACTTTTATCCCCCAAATTTGCAACATTCCGAAATGTTGCACGTCTAATAAAATAAGAACTAAATCATTCTAGTTATGAAACACAGACTGTTGCTACTATTACTATTCGTGTTCACTACATCTGTGGCGGGGTGGGCGCAAAAATCCGTGGCTCCTTCTTATACAATCAAAGGTGTGCTTCTGGATTCTTTGACGCAGGAAGGGGAACCGTATGCTACAATCAGAATTACAAAGAAAAATGCTCCGGAGAAAGCGCTGAAAATGGCGGTGACCGGTGCGAACGGTAAATTTCAGGAGAAGCTGAATGTGCCGGCAGGAGATTATGTAATCAGTATTTCTTCGATAGGTAAAGCGCCTGTGGTGAAGGAATTTACGTTGAAATCGTCAACTAAAGTGGTCGATTTGGGAACAATGCTCTCGGCGGAAGCCAACAATGAGCTGAAAGGGGTGGAAGTCGTGGCACAAAAGCCTCTGGTAAAGGTAGATGTCGATAAGATAGAGTATAATATTGAGGATGACCCCGATTCCAAGTCCAACAGTATATTGGAAATGTTGCGTAAAGTTCCTTTGGTGACGGTGGACGGGGAAGATAATATACAGGTGAACGGAAGCAGCAGTTTCAAGGTACACGTGAACGGAAAACCCAATAACATGATGAGCAATAACCCGAAGGAAGTGTTGAAAAGTATGCCTGCCAATTCGATTAAATATATTGAGGTTATCACTTCACCGGGAGCTAAATATGATGCGGAAGGAGTGGGCGGTATCCTGAATATCGTGACAGTGGGCAGCGGATTTGAAGGATATACGGCTACTTTCCGTGGAAGCGCGAACAATAACGGGGCAGGTACCGGTGCTTATGCAATGGTGAAACAGGGGAAACTAACTCTTTCCGCCAATTATAACTTTAATTATAATAACAGCCCGCGTGGCTATTCGGACAGTTATCGTGAGAACTTTGAGTCGGATACGGAGAAATATCTTGAGTCCGGCAGCAGTTCCAAGTCAAAGGGGAATTTCCAGTACGGGAATCTTGAGGCGAGTTACGAGATTGATACGTTAC
>OGZL01003699.1_pt1 | contig 10592 bp, 9 predicted proteins | sample 1576761 | NCBI WGS metagenome assembly OGZL01 (sample SAMEA3541595, study PRJEB24748) | human gut metagenome | biome: human gut; feature: human-associated habitat; material: faeces | place: China | collected 2012
GGATAGACGGTATCTTAATGACTATGGTAATGCCCCGTACCAACATTTCTAAGGAGATTACGGCAACGGTCAAAAGTGCATACGGTCAGAAAATCAAGGTGTTTGATACCGAGATACCTCATTCTATCCGTGCGGTGGAACCTACCGCAGAGGGCAAAAGTATTTTTGCCTACGACAAAAGCGGCAAGGTTGCCGCAGCCTATGAGCAATTGAATATTCCAAAAATCGGAAAGAGGACAGCCACAGATGGCAGAAAGAGAAAAATATTATATCGGATTGAATGGACAAACCTTTCAGAACAGCAGGGAACTTTATGAGGCTTATTACAAAGGGCAACGAGGAGAAATACTTTACCCATGATTTGAAGCATACAATGGTGGATAAGGAAACTGGAGAGATGATTGCCGTTCCTGGCAGGGAAGATTCATACGAGCAGTTTTTGAAAGCAGAGAAGCAGCTTGCAGAGGAAACTGAGAAAATTATTGTAAACTATCGCCCTTTCATTTATTGGTTAAGTACATGGAGGGGCGATAATTAGTTATATAATAAATCGGAAGATTCTAGAAGGTAATTCAATTATAAAGACAATTACCATGCTGAAAATATAAAGAATATGGCAACTAAAAATGTATGATTGCATATATATATGTTAAATATTACCATATGTCTTATATACAAAATAAACTAGGAGGTTTTTGCAATGCTTTTAAAAGAAGAAATCAATAAATATTTGAATTATTGTAAATTTCAAAAGGAGCTTAATGATAAAACGATAAAGGCATATAAGGCGGATTTGGAACAGTTTATTACAGTGATAGGAGGAAATAATCCAGATAAAGAAACGTTGAATTCATATCTCTTATACCTTCATTGTATGTATAAGCAAAAAACAGTTAAGAGAAAAATTGCCAGTGTGAAAGCTCTATTTCATTATTTGGAGGAAGAAGAGATAATAGAGATAAATCCATTTCACAAGGTAAAAACAAAGTTTAAAGAAGAAGTTGTTTTACCTAAAATAATTCCAAGAGATATGATAGAGCAGTTGTTGAATCATCTTTATAAGGAAAGAAGTCTTAAAGAATATTCAGAGTGGCATAAAAAAATCATTTTAAGGGATATTGCAGTAGTGGAAACACTTTTTTCAACAGGACTTCGTATTTCGGAGTTGTGCCATTTACAAAGTAAATATTTTGACTTGAAGAATGGTGTGTTATGTATCCGAGGAAAAGGAGGAAAAGAACGGTATCTTCAAATAGGAAATAATGATGTATTGTCTATATTGAATGTCTATAAAGCATGCTTTGAAGATGAGATAAAGAGGCATGGTTATTTTTTTGTCAACCGATATGGAAAGCCATTGTCTGAACAATCAGCCAGAAGCATGATACATAAATATGCGGACGAAATACAGGCGGATATAAATATTACACCACATATGTTCCGACATTCATTTGCTACTTACTTGATGGAAGAAGATGTAAATATCAGATATATACAAAAAATGCTTGGGCATGCTTCTATTACGACAACAGAGATATATACATATGTGACGACTGAGAAGGAAAAAGAGATATTGAGAACAAGGCATCCAAGAAACAAGATAAATATAGGAGAAAATTTCGATAATTTGGTATATTAAGATTGCTAAATCTTGGGAAAATTTGTATAATTAATATGGTAACGATAATTAGGAATTATCGGATGAAAATTAGAAAAACAGAGAACAAATTCATATTTTTCGCGAAAGGGACTGGCCCCGGCGGTGATCGACGCCATCGTTCAGATGGCCCCGCAGCGTCTGGTCTATGTCTCCTGCGACCCGGCGACACTGGCCCGGGACGTCAAGCGCATGGAGGAGCAGGGGTATGTGCTGCAGAGGGCGGAGGCGGTGGATTTGTTTCCGCGGACGGCGCATGTGGAGACGGTGTGCCTGTTGTCCAAACTCAATACTAAGTAGCATATCGAGGTGGAGTTGAATTGAGATGAGCTGGATTTGACTGCGGCGGAGAGCAAAGTCATCTATGACGAGATCAAAGCGTATGTACTGGAGCATACTGGCTTGAAGGTATCGTCCCTGCATATCTCCCAGGTTAAGCGGAAGTGCGGGTTGGAGGTTGGCCAAGACTATCATCTGTCGAAGAAGGAAAATGCCAAAGTGCCACAGTGCCCGTCGGAAAAGGAAGCGGCCATTATGGACGCACTGAAGCATTTTGGCATGCTTTAAGGAATTCTGGAGTATTAGCAAAACGATGAACGGAGTCCGTAGAAGCGACCACCGATTGTTCAATAGTCGGTGGCCGCTTCTTTTGCGATCAGGAAAACAGAATATGATTTTTATTGTCTCTATCACAAAATATTTAATTTGCGAAACCAGTGGAGGAATTTGTGGATTTTTGGTATAATATAAGAAATATTAACGGAATTGGTTGGGAAGCTTCCGATGGCGCGTATCAGTTGCAATAAGCTCTGGAAGAGGCTTATAGATCAAGAGAGAAAAAAGCCGGCATTCGCTCTGCTTCCCTTGCAAAGCTCGGCAAAGGGGACAACATTACCACAGATGTTCTGCTTCGTATCTGGGAGGTAATGGACTGCCATATAGAAAATATTCTCGAAACGACCGGAGAATAGCCAGCACGAAGAATGAATTGGGAGGTTTTGCTATGACGATATTGGGCAAAAAACAGATGTCCGAAGAAGACATCAAGTTAAACTTCATAACTCCGGCCATTCAGAGAGGTTGGAAAGGTCATATCACGATGGAGACCAGAATCACAGATGGCCGCATCAACATCAGGGGCAATATCGTGGTTCGCAGCAAACCCAAGTTTGCCGATTATTTGCTGTACTTAAACGATGGTAAGCCGATTGCCGTTGTGGAAGCAAAGGACAACAACCACTCTGTATCTCATGGATTGCAGCAAGCGATGACATACGCTCAGATGATGGACTTGCCGTTTGCATATTCGTCAAACGGCGACGCGTTCTATGAGCATGATTTCCTGACCGGGCAGGAACAGCAGATTGCATTGGAAAAATTTCCGACACAGGACGAGCTGATTGCACGCTACTATGCGGAGTTGAATGGCGGCAAGGGCATTTCTGCCTTGGAAAAGAAAATTGTTACCCAGCCGTATTATTCATCTCAAAGCACGTATCCGCCAAGATATTATCAGCGAAACGCTGTGAACAGAACGGTGGAAGCAATCGCAAGAGGACAGCAGAGATTGCTGCTTGTTATGGCTACCGGAACCGGCAAGACCTATACAGCGTTTCAGATTGTCTATCGGCTGCTCCGTTCTGACCTAAAAAAGAGGGTTTTATATCTGGCAGACCGGAACATTCTGGTTGACCAAAGCATTTTGCAGGACTTCGCCCCCCTTGAAAAGACCATCTACAAGGTGGACTTCTCCGATAAGGAATGCCTGAGCAAGATTGCTTCCCATGAAGTGAATTTTGCCCTCTACCATCAGATGGTAGGGCAGAATGACGAAGAACATTTCAGGCAGATACCGGTAGAATATTTCGACCTTATTATTGTAGACGAGTGTCACCGCGGCAGTGCCAAGGAGGACAGCAACTGGCGTAGGGTTTTGGAGTATTTTACTTCGGCAACGCAGATCGGAATGACCGCCACCCCGAAGGAGAGTGAAAAGGTATCCAATATCGACTACTTTGGAGAGCCGGTTTATATTTACAGCTTAAAACAGGGGATTGAGGACGGCTTCCTTGCCCCGTTTAAGGTCATCAATATTACAACCAACATCGGAGACGGCTGGAGACCATACCAGGGACAGACCGATATTTTTGGCAATGTCATTGAAGACCGAATTTACAACAACCGGGATTATGATTACACCATCATTCTCCAAGACCGTATTGATGAGGTCGCCAGAGAGATCACGGAATATCTGAAAAGCACCGACAGAATGCAGAAAACCATCGTGTTCTGCGCTTCCGAAGACCATGCAGAGCGCATGAGAGTTGCCCTTGTCAACGACAATCAGGATATGGTGAAGGAGAATCCGGACTATTGCGTGAGAATTACCGGCTCAGATGTGTACGGCAAGTCCAAACTTAACTATTTCATCTCTGTATCCGAACCATATCCCGTGATTGCAACCACATCGGAACTGCTTTCCACCGGCGCAGACTGCAAGATGACCAAGCTCATTGTTCTTGATAAGACTGTGGAGAGCATGACCACGTTCAAGCAGATGATCGGACGAGGAACCCGTATCCGAGAAAAGGAGGGCAAGACACACTTTGTCGTGATGGACTTTCGGAATGTGACAAGGCTGTTCACCGACCCTGAATGGGACGGTCCGGTTGAGCAGCACGAGGGTTTTGAGCATGGCGGCGCCAAGCCAAAGGGCGGCGGTCACGGCGGTGGTGGGAAGAATCCTCCCGATGATCCTGTGGAAACGCCCATCGTGGACAGGGACGGCTGCAAGGTAAAGATTATCAATAAGACCGTTTCTGTCTATGATGCGAATGGCAAGCTGCTTAAGCAGGAGGATATTATCGACTACACCAGAACCAATATCAAGGGTGAATACGCTTCCCTGTCCGATTTTATCCGCAAGTGGAAAGCGTCGGACAAGAAGAAAACCATTGAGGAATCTTTCACGGCGATGGGCATTGACCTCAAAGCGTTGAAGGCAGACCAAGGGATGGAAGATGTGGACGATTTCGATTTCATCTGCTATGTGGCATACGGCAAGAAGCCGCTGACCCGCAAAGAACGGGCCAGCAAGGTGAAGAAAAAAGACTTCTTCAGCAAGTATTCTGCCGAAGCGCAGGCGGTTCTGGGTATCCTTTTGGATAAGTACATGAATCAGGGTATTACCGAGGTTGAAAATATTAAGGTTCTGTCCCTTGCCGATTTTGCGAACTTTGGGAAGCCCGCAAAGATCGTCAAGCTGTTTGGCGGCAAGGCGCAGTACGAAGCAGCCATCAGGGAGCTGGAAGAAAGTATCTATGAATTTGAGGTAGTTTAATATGGCGATGCAGTCAGGATTTATAAAACGCATCAGAGATATTATGCGTATGGACGCAGGGATCAATGGTGACGCCCAGAGAATTGAGCAGATGGTGTGGATGCTCTTTCTGAAAGTCTATGACGCAAAGGAAGATGATTGGGAGCTGAACGAGGACAACTACGAATCCATCATTCCCGAAGCATTGCGATGGAGAAATTGGGCGAAAGCCGACAGCAACGGTCACGCCATGACGGGGGACAAGCTGCTGAACTTCGTCAACAACATTCTGTTCCCGGTGCTGAAAGGCAATGATGTGAAGGACGGGGATGCGGTTCTCTATGAGGGGATCAAGGTGACACCCGATACGCCAATTAAGAAAGCCATTGTCAAATCCGCCTTTGAGGACGCCAACAACTATATGAAGGACGGCGTTTATCTTCGTCAGGTCATTGATGTCATTGACGAGATCGCATTTGACGATGTGAAGGAAAGCCACGCTTTTGGCTTTGTCTATGAGGAGATTTTGCGGGAGCTGCAATCTGCCGGTTCTTCCGGTGAGTTTTACACGCCGAGAGCAGTCACCGAGTTTATGGCATTGATGATAAAGCCGCAGCTGGGCGAAAAGATGGCAGACTTCGCCTGTGGCACCGGTGGATTTATCACTTCGTGGCTGGGGCAGCTCTCGGGGCAGGTAACGGACACCACCGCGCAGAAGCAGCTTGATGACAGCATTTATGGCGTTGAGAAGAAGCCCTTTCCCTATCTGCTGTGCGTGACCAATATGCTGCTGCATGACATTGAGGTTCCGAATATCTACCACATGAACTCGCTGAAACACAATCTGCTGGACTACACGGACGAGGACAAGTTTGATGTGATCCTGATGAATCCGCCCTACGGCGGGCATGAGGACAAGTCCATTCAGGGCTTCTTCCCTGACGATTTGGCAAGCGCCGAGACTGCGGACCTCTTTCTTTCGGTTATCATGTACCGCTTGAAGAAGAACGGCAGGGCTGCTGTTGTCGTGCCGGACGGCTTCCTGTTCGGTCTGGACAACGCCAAGGTGAACATCAAGAAGAAGCTCATTTCCCAGTTCAATCTGCACACGGTTGTCCGGCTGCCCGGATCTGTGTTCAGCCCTTATACTTCAATCACCACCAATCTGCTGTTTTTTGACAACACCAAGCCGACCACAGAGACATGGTTTTATCGGGTGGATATTCCGTCCGACAGAAAGCACTTCTCCAAGACGAAGCCCATGGAGCTGAAGCACTTTGATGATTGCATTGCCTGGTGGAATGACCGAAAGGAAATTCCAGATGGCGAAAACTTCAAGGCACAGAAGTTTACCGCAGAGTATCTGCTGAACGAACAGGGCTGCAACATCGATCTGTGCGGCTATCCCCATGAGGAAGAAGAAATCCTTGATCCGCTGGATACCATCCGAGAGTATCAGGAGAGAAGAACCACCCTCAATGCGGAAATCGATAAGGTGCTGGCAGAGCTGGAAGCCTTGCTGCCGGGAGGTGTGAGTGAGTGACACCGGAACAGTTGAGAGCGAGCATTTTGCAGTATGCCATACAAGGTAAGCTGGTGGAGCAGAGACCGGAAGAAGGAACCGGCGAGGAACTCTATCAGCAGATTCAGGCAGAGAAGCAACGGCTGATACAGGAAAAGAAAATCAAAAAGGAAAAACCATTGGTGGAGATTTCCGAAGATGAAATTCCTTTTGATATTCCGGAGAGTTGGAAGTGGGTGCGCTGGGGTGAAGTAATAAACATTGTTTCAGCAAGACGTGTCCATCAGTCTGATTGGAAAAGTGAAGGTATACCATTTTATCGAGCGAGAGAAATTGTAAAATTGGCGGAAAATGGTTTTGTAGACAATGAATTGTTTATCTCGGAAGAATTGTTTGAAGAACTCTCAAAATCAGGTGTTCCTCACTCTGGTGACCTAATGGTAACAGCTGTTGGCACGCTTGGGAAAACTTATATCGTTAGACCCGAAGACCATTTCTATTACAAGGACGCTTCTGTTATTTGTTTCGAAAACTTTGGACACATCCTACCAGAGTATCTAAAGTACTTGATGGCTTCTGAGTTGATGCGAAAGCAGATTAAGAGCAATTCAGGCGGAACGACGGTCTCTACATTGACCATGGTTAGGATGGCAGAGTATATATTGCCGTTCCCGCCCCTTGCCGAGCAAAAGCGCATTGTTGCCAAAATCGAAGAATTGCTGCCGCTGTGCGATAGATTAAGAAAGTAGGGGAATTAGATTGGAGGGAGAAAACGATGTGTCGATGGAATGATGAGATTAGAAACAATAGATTTTCAAGCTTCCGGGTGCGCAGCTTTTGCACGATGCCGGCGTCCGCAAGACAAAAATAGGGTCTGAGCAGGGAGAGCCGCAAAAAAATGGCCCGCGGAAAAAAGTTTTTCTTGTAATTTGGGGCAAAGGGTGGTACACTGCAACCGACAATTTAATAATGGGAGATGCTATTTTTGTTGTAACGCCGCGGGGAAAACGCGGCGGAAGGAGAAGTTCATGAAAAAACGTATTTTCGCACTTTTCCTGTCGGCCCTGCTTCTGACCACTGTACTCTGCGCCTGCGGAGACGAGAAGTCTGAGGAAGCAGGCGGGATCGGCAGCAATGGAACGAGCTCTTCCGGAGAGCCGGTCACCGGCGGTGAGCTGGTGGTCGGAATTTCTCAAGACCTGGGAGACAGTCTTGACCCGTATCAGATGACGGCAGCAGGAACCAGAGAGGTCTTATTCAACGTCTACGAGGGCCTGGTCAAGCCCAATGTCAGCGGCGAGTATGTGCCGGCGGTGGCATCCGACAGTACCGTGTCGGAGGATGGCCTGACCTATACCTTCCCCCTGCGGGAAGGGGTGCTTTTCCACAATGGGGAAGCTGTGACCGCCGAGGACGTGATCTATTCCTTTGAAACCTGCGCCGAGACCACGGTGGACACCGCCCTGGCCGCGGCGCTTTCTTCTGTGGAGGACATCTCCGCCGAGGGGAGCACCGTCACCATCACCCTGTCGGAAGCCAACCCGGACTTCCTGAGCTATGTGGGCATGGTGTACATTGTCCCGGCGGCGTATGACCAGCAGGATACCGCGCCGGTGGGGACGGGCCCCTTCCAGTTTGTCTCCCGCTCTGTGCAGGAGAACCTGATTCTGGAGAAGTTCGGCGACTACTGGGGCGAGAAGGCCTACCTGGACCAGGTGACCTTCAAGATCTACGAGGACGCCAATGCCCTTATGTCCGCCCTGAGTGCGGAGTCGGTGGACATGGCCTTCCACCTGACCATTGACCAGGTGAACACGGTCAGCGGCGGCGCCTACAAGACGCTGGAGGGTACCATGAACCTGGTCCAGGCCCTGTACCTGAACAATGATGTGGAGCCCTTTGACAATGATAAGGTCCGGCAGGCCATGTGCTATGCGGTGAATGTGGATGAAATTCTGAACCTCACCGGGGAGGGCCATGGCAAGAAGCTGGGTTCCTCCATCTATCCGGCCTTTACCAAGTACTTCGATGAGAGCTTGGCTGATTACTACACCTATGATGTAGAGAAGGCAAAGCAGCTGCTGAAGGAGGCCGGGTACGAGGACGGGTTCTCCATGACCATCACCGTGCCCTCTAACTACACCCCCCACATGAATGTGGCGCAGGTGCTGGTGGAGCAGTTGGCCCAGGTGGGGATCACCGCCACCATCAAACCGGTGGAATGGGAGACCTGGCTCTCGGAGACCTACATGGGACGGGACTTTGAGAGCACCGTGGTGGGCTTTGACGCCGCTACCCTCAGCGCCGGCGCTCTGCTGAACCGCTGGATGAGCGACAATGAGAACAACATGATCAACTACGACAACCCCGAGTACGATGCGATCATGGAAAAGGCCAATACCACCACCGACGACGCGGAGCAGACCAAGCTGTACAAGCAGGCGGCCAAACTGCTCACGGAGACCGCGGCCAATGTCTATATCCAGGACCTGGCGGACTTTGTGCTCATCAAGTCTGACCTGGACGGGTATCAGTTCTATCCCCTGTATGTGATGGACCTGTCTACCGTCCACTATGTCCAGTCTGTTTAACCAATCCGGCCCCCTGGGCCATGCCTGAAAGAGAAAGGAGGGCGAGAGGATGAAATATATTTTGCGCAAGCTCCTCACTCTCATTATTACATTGTTCATTGTTTCCCTTCTCGCCTTCCTGGCCTTTCAGGTGATTCCCGGGTCCCCGGCCACCAGTATGCTGGGGACCAACGCCACCCCGGAAAAGGTGGCGCAGCTGGAGGAAGAACTGGGACTGGACGACCCGGTGCTGGTCCGGTATGGCCGGTGGGTGGCGGATTTCGTCCAGGGAGACTGGGGGGAGTCTTACAGCTACAACCTGCCGGTCAAGGACATGGTGCTGGAGAAGCTGCCGGCCACGGCGGCCCTGGTGCTGATGGCCTTCGCCATCACGGTGGCGGCCTCCTTCCCCCTGGGGATTGCCACGGCCCGGCGGGAGGGGAGCAGGCTGGACCGGATCATCACGGTGGTCAATCAGATCTGCATGTCCATTCCGCCGGTGTTTGTGGGCATCCTGCTGTGCTTTGTCTTCGGGATCACCCTGCGGGTGTTTGTACCGGGAAATTTTGTGTCCTTTGCAGACAGCCCGGGGCAATTTTTCCTCTACATGCTCTTCCCGGCCCTGGCGGTGGCCCTGTCCCGGATGGCGATGACCGTTAAAATGCTACGCTCCTCCATCCTGGATGAGATGAACAAGGATTACATCCGTACCGCCTTCAGCCGGGGGCGGACCCGGGTGGATGCCCTGAAAAAGCATGCCCTGCGCAACGCCATGATCCCCGTCATTGCCTTTTTGGCGGTGACCGCGGCGGAACTGGTGGCGGGGAGCATTGTGGTGGAGCAGGTGTTTGCGGTGCCGGGCATTGGCCGGCTCCTGTTGGCCTCCATTGGCAGCCGGGACTTCCCGGTGGCCCAGGCGGTGGTGGTACTGCTGGCCGTGTGGGTGGTGGTGGTCAACTTTATCGCGGACATCCTGTACCAGTATATGGACCCACGGGTCAGAATTCAATAACCCCCGGGGCCTGCCCCAAAAGAGACAAGACACAGAGGGGAGGGAAGGAATGTGCTTCTGGCAAGAGACGGAAAAGCGTCGAAGAAAGCCCAGCGGAATCCGGTGGGGGGAAGAAAGCCCCATCCCAATTTCTTTTTGCTGATCGGCGGCGTGATTGTGGGCGTCATGGCGGTGCTCATTTTAGTGGGCTATGTCTGGACCCCCTATGACACCACGGGAATGTCCGGCGCGGACAAGTTTTTGGCCCCCTGTCTGGCCCATCCCTTGGGCACGGACAATTTTGGCCGGGATATTCTCTCACGGGTCATGGAGGGGGCGGGGAGTACGTTCCTTATTGCCCTGTGTGTCGTGCTCATTGGCGGGATCATCGGGACGGTGATCGGCTGCCTCACCGGATATTTTGGCGGGGCGGCGGACCTGGTGCTCATGCGGGTGTGCGACGCCATCACGGCCTTTCCCAGCATTCTGCTGGCACTGGTGCTCATCAATGTGTTTGGGATGGGCAAGTATCA
>OGZL01003702.1_pt1 | contig 10590 bp, 10 predicted proteins | sample 1576761 | NCBI WGS metagenome assembly OGZL01 (sample SAMEA3541595, study PRJEB24748) | human gut metagenome | biome: human gut; feature: human-associated habitat; material: faeces | place: China | collected 2012
CCTCTGCCGTTCCCCTATTTCGCAGCGGTCACATGTCGGCAATCTGCGCCAGACTCTCTAAGGGAAAGGGGTAATTCACAAGAGGGTGGAAACCGCAGGTGTCTACCCTCTTGTGCGCCCGCGCGGCGGCAGCGCACTCCCCGCTGAGGTTCAGCGAAAAACCCCCGCCCGTTAGGGCCGAACCCGCCTGCGGCAGTTCGTATGCCCCGCTCAGCCAGTGCTGAAAAAAGCTGCCGCCCGGAAAGGGTGAACCGCCTGCGCGGTTCAGGTCCCCCGCTCAGCCGGTGCTGAAAAAGGCTGCTGCAAAGCAAAAGAAAAGAGCAGACGTTTAACCATCTGCTCTCTGGAAATTCTATTTTAGCGGAACTTCTTCTTCTTTGCGCGTGCAGCCTCAGACTTCTTGCGGCGCTTTACGCTCGGGCTTTCATAATGCTCACGCTTGCGGAGCTCGGAAAGCGTACCCGCCTTGGCACACGAACGCTTGAAGCGACGCAGTGCGCTGTCAATAGACTCATTTTCCTTGATGCGGATCTCCGACACAGTTTTCCCTCCCTCCGCACGTTCCCCTCATGGGGATCGCTTAGCACAGTTTGTATACATCCATACACAAAACCGTAAGGATATTATATCGAATTTCCGCGTCAATGTCAACTACTTTTTCCCGTAGTTTTCGATTTTTTCTTTTTGACGCGGAAATCCGGCATTCCTTCTTACTTTACGACAAGGTTTACGATCTTGCCCGGAACAACGATCTGCTTTACGATCTGCTTGCCCTCGATGGCGTGCTGTACCTTTTCCTCTGCCATTGCGGTATCGATCGCAGTCTGCTTGTCGGCATCGACTGCCAGCTTGATGGTGCACTTCAGCTTGCCGTTTACCTGTACCGCCAACTCTACCGTGCTCTCGACGGTCTTGGCCTCGTCGTAGGTCGGCCACGGTGCTACGGAGAGCAGACCGGTCTCGCCGAGCTGCTGCCACAGCTCCTCGGTGATGTGCGGTGCAAACGGATTGAGCAGCGCCAGGAAGGTCTTGTACTCAGCCTTGTTTACGCCCTTGTCGTAGAACTCGTTGAGCATGGTCATCAGCGCTGCGATAGCGGTGTTGGCCTTGAGGTTGTCTGCGTCCTCGCCCACCTTCTTGATGGTACGGTTCATGAGCACCTCGTGCTGCTCGGAGTAGGTATCGCCGTCCTGCACCTTGTCAGCCAGCGCCCATACACGCTCGAGGAAGCGGCGGCAGCCCTTGATGGACTTCGGGCTCCACGGAGCAGCCTTCTCAAAGTCACCGATGAACATCTCGTACAGACGCATGGTGTCTGCGCCGTAGGTGTCAACGATCTCGTCCGGGTTGACGACGTTGCCGCGGCTCTTGGACATCTTCTCGCCGTTCTCGCCGAGGATCATGCCGTGGCTGGTGCGCTTTGCATACGGCTCCTTGGTCGGCACTACGCCGATGTCATACAGGAACTTATGCCAGAAACGGCTGTACAGCAGATGCAGCGTGGTGTGCTCCATGCCGCCGTTGTACCAGTCAACCGGAGACCAGTATTTCAGTGCTTCCGGCGAGGCAAGCGCCTTGTCGTTGTGCGGGTCCATATAGCGCAGGAAGTACCAGGAGGAACCGGCCCACTGCGGCATGGTATCGGTCTCGCGCTTTGCTGGACCGCCGCAGCACGGACAGGTGGTGTTTACCCAGTCGGTCATGTGCGCCAGCGGAGACTCGCCGTTGTCGGTCGGCTCGTAGCTGGTTACGTTCGGCAGCTCAAGCGGCAGCTGATCCTCCGGCAGAGCCACATAGCCGCACTTGTCGCACTTGACGATCGGAATCGGCTCGCCCCAGTAACGCTGACGGGAGAATACCCAGTCACGCAGCTTGTACTGCACCTTGGCATGGCCGATGCCCTTTTCACCCAGCCACTCGATCATAGCCGGGATAGCGTCCTTAACGGTCTTGCCGTTGAGGAAATCCGAGTTGACCAGAATGCCGGTTTCATCCTTTGCAGTAAAGGCTGCCTTCTGGACATCCTCGCCGCCGGAAACAACCTCGATGATCTCACAGCCGAACTTCTTAGCAAACTCCCAGTCACGGTCATCGTGCGCCGGAACAGCCATGATGGCACCGGTGCCGTAGCCCATCAGAACATAGTCGGAAACGAAAATCGGGATCTGCTTGCCGTTTACCGGATTGATTGCGGCAACGCCGTCCAGCTTAACGCCGGTCTTGTCCTTGTTCAGCTCGGTACGCTCGAAGTCGGACTTGCGGGCAGCCTCCTCACGGTATGCGCGAACGTCCTCGATGTTGTTCAGCTTGTCCGCCCACTGCTCGATCATCGGGTGCTCCGGGGAGATTACCATGTAGGTCGCGCCGAACAGGGTGTCCGGACGGGTGGTGTAAACGGTCAGCGTATCGCCCTCAGTGGTCTTGAAATCCACCTCAGCGCCGGTGGAACGGCCGATCCAGTTGCGCTGCTGAATCTTAACGCGCTCAATATAGTCCACATCATCCAGATCGTCGATCAGACGCTGTGCGTACTTGGTGATGGCGAGCATCCACTGGCTCTTGGTCTTGTGAACGACCTCGCTGCCGCAGCGCTCACAAACGCCGTTGACAACCTCCTCGTTCGCCAGAACGCACTTGCAGGAGGTACACCAGTTTACGCTCATTTCCTTCTTGTAGGCCAGGCCCTTCTTGAACAGCTGCAGGAAAATCCACTGGGTCCACTTGTAGTAGCTCGGGTCGGTGGTATTGATCTCACGCGACCAGTCGAACGACAGACCAAGGCTCTTGAGCTGGCTCTTGAAGCGTGCGATGTTCTTCTTGGTAACCTCTGCCGGATGAACATGATTCTTGATGGCAAAGTTCTCAGTCGGCAGACCGAATGCGTCCCAGCCCATCGGATACAGCACGTTGTAGCCCTGCATGCGCTTTTTGCGCGCAACGATATCCAGCGCGGTGTAGGAGCGCGGATGGCCTACATGCAGACCCTGACCGGACGGATACGGGAACTCTACGAGCGCGTAGAACTTCTCCTTGTCCGAGTCATTCTCGGCATGGAAGCACTGCTTCTCGTCCCAGATGTCCTGCCATTTCTTTTCTACTTGTTTATGATCGTACTTCAACGGATTCTCCCCCTAAAGTGAGTTTTGGATTTTGAGCGCGACAACGCGGCGGACGTCGTTCCCGGCGCCGCCGCATGTCGGTATTTTACTTGTCCTCGATGCCCAGCTCTTCAAGCGTTACCGGCGTGCCGTCCTTCCACAGGTTCTCCAGATTGTAGAACTTGCGTGCCTCCGGCATGAATACATGCAGTACAGCGCAGCCGTAGTCCAGCAGCATCCACTGTGCGGATTCATAACCCTCGGTGTGGTGCGGCATCTCGTCATGGTCATACTTCAGGTGCCACTCTACATTGTCCGCCAGTGCCTTAACCTGCGTAGTGGAGGACGCAGAGCAGATGACGAAATACTCGGTCAGCTCGGTCAGGCGCTCAACATGCAGTACCTCAATGCCCTGAGCCTTTTTCTCGATCAGCGCTTCGCAGATCGCCTTTACAGTTTCTTTTGCAGTCAAAGTATAAACTCCTTTTGTGCGGCAGAAAAGGGTTTGCCTTTCTGCCGATTATGGTATATTGCCTTTATTATGCCTCGGGATCGTATGTTCCGCCATCGTCTCCGCCGGAGGAAGCACCGCTGTCCTCTCCGCCGCCGGTGTAATCGCCGCCGGAGGAGTCGCCGCCGCTCTCCTCACCGGAGTCGCCGCCGGAATAGTCTCCGCCGCTGTCGCCGCCCGAATAGTCATTGTTATCCGAATAATCGCCGTCCGAGCCGCTGTTGTCGTAGGATGGCTCATCGTAGCTGTAATCCGGTTCTTCGTAATAATCCTCGCTGTAATCATACGAGCCGGAGGTGTCACCCCATACATTATTTTCCTCGCCCGAGCTTACATAGCCGCCCGAGTAGGTAGTGGTATCCGGTCCGCCGACGATGTCCAGCTTGGAGATCGGCTCCTCGTAGGGGTTGAAATACTTGTTTACCAGTTCCAGCGTCTGGTCGTAATACGGGAAGAAGAACGAATACTGCACCGAGGTGCCCGCCGTGCTCATCTTTCCGTAGCCGGGCAGTGTAAAGAACTGAATGCTGCTGTTGTCAATCTGCATGGCCTGCATGCCCATCCACAGCAGCTCGCCGGCGCTGAAGTCGGTCTTGACGTTCTTGAACACGGCCTCTGCGATCGAGCGGATCTTGGTCACGTTCTTGATCTGCAGCACCTGACCTGCCAGCGACTTGAGGAACTTCTGCTGATTCTCTACACGGCCTTCATCGCCGTTGGTGTACTGTACGGTGTAATCGTTGTTGTGTCTCCAGCGCAGGAAGCCGACGGTCTGCTTGCCGTCCAGATGCTGCTGGCCTTTTTTCAGGTCGATGTGCAGATTCTGCGACGGATCATCGTACTTCATATCGAACGGCACGTCATAATCCACGCCGCCGATTGCATCCACGATGGCTGCAATGCCGTCAAAGTTGACGATAACGTATTTATCCGGCCGGAAGCCCATCAGGCGCTCGATTTCCTTGCTCGTCTGCTCGATGTTGCCGCCCTTGCCGCCGGTATCCATGCCGTAGGCTGCGTTGATCTTCTTGCTCGCGCCGGTTGCCGTGTTGTTGCACATGGTGTCGCGCGGGATGTTCATGACGTTGATGGTCTTGTCCTTGGTATCCATGGTTGCGACCATCAAAGCGTCTGTTCGTGTTTCGTCCTCATCAACTGCGCCGACCACGAACGTAAACACATCGTCAATGCGGGTGCCCGAGTTGAGCAGGCTGCTCACATCGACCTTATCGCCGTTTTCCTTGTCCTTGATCGTCGCCTGCGGCGAACGGACGAACCACACCGCTGCAGCTGCTGCACACGCGAACAGCACCAGCACAACCGCCATAACGATGGCAATGCGCTTGCCCTTCTGTCTGGGTGTCAGCTTTTTTTTCTCCTTCGGAGCCTTTCCCTTTTTGCCGCCCGGCTTGGGCGCCGAGATCGGCTGGTGGTTCCCTTCCGGCTTGGGCGCTGCCTGCTGAGCGGGAGCCTGTGCCGGAGTGCTGTCTCCGTTGCGGTTTTTCCTGCCGCCGCTTCCTCCGAATAGTTTCAAACGATTCCTGCCTCCATTTTACTTGTCCCGCCAGCTGACACCCTGCCGGATCATATCATTATAAGCGGCAATGGTATCGCTGTGGATGAGTTTTCCGCGTGCGACCAGCTCGGTCAGCGTCTGGTCATAGCAGTAGAGCAGGGCGCTGTCGATGTCGATCTGCGCCAGCTCACGCGCCTTGTCCACGCCGGGAAAATCACGAGTTTCTTCGATGTAATCCGCCAGATACAAGATCTTGTCAAGCAGCGTCATATGGTTCTTGCCGGTGGTGTGGCAGGCGATGGCATCGCAGATATCCTCGGGCATGTGGTATTCGGCCCGCGCGATGGCTGCCGCCGTCTTTCCGTGCAGCATTTTCGGCTCGCTTTTTTCGACGGTACAGGGTATTATACCGTATTTCTCGCATAAATTCAACTGTTCTTGCGGAGAAAGATATTTTGTTATGTCATGCAGAATGCCTGCGGTACCCGCTTTTTCCGGGTCCTCGCCGTACTTTTCTGCCAGCATGATCGCCGCACGCTCCACGCCGAGCGAGTGCTCATAGCGGTAGCCCTGCAGTCTGGAAAGGATACTTTTACGCATTTCTTCATTACATAACATAACTTTTCCCGCCTTTCTCTGTATTTCTTGCCGCAAAACTGCAGCTTTGCCGACAAGGAGGAACGAGCCGCAGGCTGTTCCTAAACTACTGATTTTGAACAAGCTGCTGTATTTATCTGTCAAACCTGTATTTTACAGGCTTAATAGCCGTACAAATGCTTTTCTTCGATGTAATCCGCGACCGATTCCGGTGTATAGCATCGCAGCGCACCGCCCTGCCGCAGCTCGGTTGAGGAAATGGTCAGGCTGTCGCCCTGCACCAGCTCTACGGTTGCACCGAGCGAGTCCTTGAGCGCCGCCGCCTTTTCACGCAGCGCGTCCCAGTCCTCGTTTTCGCGGGCGCAGACAGCAAGCGAAGCCAGCCGCGCGATCTCGTCCGGCGCACGCCAGATCCTGTCGAACGAGAGCAGCATATCCGTGCCGACGATCAGGTGCAGGTCGGTCTCACCGCGTGCATGAAGCGCGCGGAGCGTGTCCACCGTGTAGCTTGCGCCGCCGCGGTCGATCTCGATGGTGTCCAACTGTGCCCACGGCATATCTGCCGTCAGGCGGCGCACCATTTCGCACCGGTCCTCTGCGGACGCGGTGTTCTCTGGCAGAGCCTTGTGCGGCGGAATATTGGTCGGAATGAACAGCACCCGATCTAAGTTCAGCGCACGGTGCGCGAGTTCCGCCGCGTGCAGATGTCCCAGATGCGGCGGATTGAACGTGCCGCCGAGAATTCCCGTCCTCATTTTACCAGAACGATCTTGCGCTTGTCCTCATCGCTGGACTGGCGGTACAGCACAAACTTGGAGCCGATGCACTGTACAGCGTCCGCGCCGGTGGCCTCGCAGAGCGCCTCGGATACCGTGCGCGGCGTCAGCATCGCACTCTCGAGCACCTTGCCCTTGACCAGTTCATGGGATTCGAGCAGCGCGTCCAGTTCGCGTTCTACCGCGTCGGTTACGCCTTCCTTGCCGATGATCAGCGTGACCGCCAGCGGGTTTGCCATTGCACGAAGCTGTGCGCGTTGTTTTGTGTTAAGCATTATATTTCTCCTTATGTTTTAATGGAAAATTGAGAATGGAGAATTGAGAATTATGGTATCGCGCCTTGCGCGATTATTTTATTCGGCACTACGTGCCGCACCGCAATTTTCCATTTTCCATTCTCCATTTTCAATTCACTTTATCTTTTAGTATGGCTTTCAATTTATTCAAAGCATTTGCCCGATGAGAGATTGTATTCTTGACCTCTGCGGGCAGTTCGCCGAAGGTACAGCCGTATTTCTCGACATAGAACAGCGGGTCATAGCCGAAGCCGCCTGCACCATGGTTCTCTCGGAGCAGTTCTCCTTCACATTCACCGCGCACGGTGAGCGTTTCGCCGTCCGCAAGCACACACGCGATCGCGCACACGAAACGGCAGGCGCGGTTTTCCTTATCCTGCATATTTTTCAGCAGGAAAGCATTGCGGTCCTCGTCCGTACCCTCGCAGTAGCGCGCGGAATAGATACCGGGAGCGCCGTCCAACGCATCCACGCACAGGCCGCTGTCGTCCGCGAGAGCGGGCAGACCTGTGAATGCTGCGGCGGATTTTGCCTTGATCATGGCGTTTTCCTCGAAGGTTTTGCCGTTTTCCTCGGGTTCGGGCGCACCCTCCGGCAGCGGAATGATTTCGATGCCGAGGCTGCTCACGATAGCGGACAGTTCTGCCAGCTTTTTCTTGTTATGGGACGCAAGTACAAACTGCATTACAGACTTTCCCCCATCACCTTGGCCTGCTTGCGGCACAGCGTCAGGCAGCCGCGCTTGCCGAGTCCGAGCAGCTTGCGCAGCTCGGTATCCGTAAACGGACGGCCCTCGCCGGTGCCCTGCACCTCGATGAACTCACCCTTGCTCGTCATAACCACGTTGCAGTCCACGATGGCGTGGCTGTCCTCGGCGTAGTTGAGGTCGAGCACGGCTTCGTCCTCAAAAATGCCGACCGAAACGGCTGCAACCTGTGCAGTGAGCGGCATTTTCTCGATCACGCCATCGGCCAGCAGCTTTTTGCATGCAAGCCAGAGTGCAACAAATCCGCCGGTGATGGACGCGCAGCGCGTGCCGCCGTCCGCCTGAATAACATCGCAGTCAATCGTGATCTGGCGCTCACCGAGTGCTTCGCGGTCAACGACCGCACGCAGCGCACGGCCGATCAGACGCTGGATCTCACTCGAGCGGCCGTCCAGCTTGAGCGACTTGATATCGCGTTTTTTGCGGGTATTGGTCGCACGCGGGAGCATCGCATACTCGGCGGTTACCCAGCCGAGGCCCTTGCCCTCGAGAAACGGCGGTACCTTTTCCTCGACCGACGCGGTGCAGATGACCTTGGTGTTGCCCATCTCGACCAGCACCGAGCCTTCCGCGTACATCGTATAATCAGTGGTAATCTTCACCGGACGCATTGCGCCCTTGGTTCTTCCGTCAGGTCTCTGCATTTTCGTCCTCCTCGGTCTGTTCCTCATCGTTTTCTGCGTTTTCATGAACCGGCGGCAGGATGGCCTCCAGGAATGCCGCACGGTCAAAGTCGATCAGATCGTCAATGCCCTCGCCAACGCCGACCAGCTTGACCGGAACACCCAGTCCTGCCGAAATGGCGATTACGATGCCGCCCTTTGCGGTGCCGTCCAGCTTGGTGAGAATAATGCCGGTCAGCTCGGCAGCCTTGTTGAACTCCTCAGCCTGATGAACCGCATTCTGACCGGTGGTCGCGTCCAGCACGAGCAGCGTTTCGCGCGACGCATCCGGCAGCTCGCGGGAGATAACGCGGTCGATCTTCGCCAGTTCGTTCATCAGGTTGGCCTTGTTGTGCAGACGGCCTGCCGTATCCACGATGATGATATCGCTGCCGCGTGCCTTGGCCGCCGAGATGGAGTCGAACACAACAGCCGCCGGGTCTGCGCCCTCGCCGTGGCGAACGATGTCCGCACCGGCACGCTTTGCCCAGATTTCGAGCTGGTCAGCTGCCGCTGCGCGGAAGGTATCCGCCGCCGACAGCATAACCTTTTTACCCTCATTAACATAGCGGGCCGCCAGCTTGCCGATCGAGGTCGTCTTGCCGACACCGTTGACGCCGATTACCAGAATGATCGCCGGCTTGCCGTCCGTATTCAGCGGCTGGTTATCGAGCATGTTGTCGGTCAGCACCTCGCGGAGTAAATCGCGCAGCTCGTCTGCCGTGGTGGTCTTACGCAGCTTGGCGCGCTTTTCGACCTCAGCAACGATCTTCGCCGCCGTGGATGCACCGACGTCCGACAGGATGAGTGCTTCTTCCAGCTCCTCGAGCAGATCATCGTCGATCTTGACAAATGCCGCAAACACGCTGTCCAGCGAATGGCTCACCGCATCCGAGGTTTTCTTGAAGCCCTGCTTAATTTTATCAAAAAATCCCATGCTTATCTCCTTATGTTTTATCTTGCAAATCAGGAATCCGTATTTAGTCATTATTTCCCATAGTAGTTGATACGCCAGTTCTCCCAGTCCGTGCGGTCAATCCGCTCACCCCAGAGAACATAGCCGCGGGCGTGTCCCCAGTGCCGAAACTCGACCGGATGCCGCGCCGCATAGCCGTCTGTCGTAAGAGAGCCGTTCGGCAATCGCCTTTCCACATCCAACCGATACGGATATTTTGCGCTTCGCATATCCATTGCCGCAATTCTCCATTTCCCATTACTTAATGGTATTTTTGAGCCGTTTTTCCGCCTCAGCCAGATTGAGCATCAGCATTTTGGAAACGCCCTGCTCCTGCATGGTCACGCCGTAGAGCATATCTGCTTCTTCCATTGTACCACGTCTGTGGGTAATTACAATAAATTGTGTCGAATCTGTCAGGCGGCGAATGTATTTTGCAAACCGCTGCACGTTTACATCATCGAGCGCGGCTTCGATCTCATCGAGCACGCAGAACGGCGTAGGCCGCAGCTTGAGGATCGCAAAGTACAGCGCAATGGCGACAAACGCCTTTTCACCGCCCGAAAGCAGCGTAATCGTTTTCACCGCCTTGCCCGGTGGAGACACGCGGATGTCGATACCACAGTTCAGGATATCCGAGGTATCGGCAAGCTGCAGTTCGGCGTGTCCGCCGCCGAAAATCTCGCGGAAGGTATCGCGGAAGTACACATTCAGCTTGGCGAACTCGGACGCGAAAATCTCCTTCATGCTGACGGTCAGCTGCTCGATGACCTTGCGCAGATCGGTCTGCGCGGTCTCGAGGTCGTCCTTCTGCTCCCGCAGGAAGCTGTACCGCTCCTGCACACGCTGAAATTCATCCACCGCATCCAGATTGACGTTGCCGAGCGCCCGCATTTTCACGCGCAGCTCCTGCACGCGGCCGCGCGTTTCACCGAGGTTTTCAATCGGTTTGGCGATCTCTGCCGCCGGTGTGGGTGTCAGCTCGTAGCTTTCCCACATTTTATCCAGAATCTGTGTTTCCTCGGTTTTCAGCTGGACCGCGCGGTTTTCCAGTCGGGCGGTCTCGCGTTCGAGTTCAAGGATTTCCTCGTTGCGGCTCTGTGCCGCCTTTTCCAGACGGACTCGTTCGCCCTCGGTCTGTTCGCGCCTGCCGGTCTGCCGCGCAAGCTGTTCGCTGAGCATCTGGGCGGTTGTGTCGCGTCCGTGCTTGGCTGCGCGGACTTGGGTGAGTTCATCGGTCAGGCGTGCGATTTCCGCCGCAAAGCCTGCAATCGTCTGCTCCGCACCGGACACGCCCGCGTCGAGGTCGGCCTTGAGCCGCTCAAGTTCCGCGAGTGCGCGTGCTTCGCTGTCCTGCGCCGTGCGCGTCTCCGCGAGCGCGGTCTGCGCGGCTGTGATGTGCGAAGCCGTCTG
>OGZL01003704.1_pt1 | contig 10585 bp, 9 predicted proteins | sample 1576761 | NCBI WGS metagenome assembly OGZL01 (sample SAMEA3541595, study PRJEB24748) | human gut metagenome | biome: human gut; feature: human-associated habitat; material: faeces | place: China | collected 2012
ACTGTGCTTTTTATAAAGTTCATGATATCCCTAAGTCCTGTCCTTATCTCTTCGATATCCTTAGAGAAATAATCCAGGTCACGGTCAAGATTATGATTCAATTTCTTTTCCAGTGCCTTGAACTCTTCGGCAGCATCTGTCATATAGCCTTCAAATTCAGCAGCCTCTTTCAGTGTTTTCAGAATCTTCTCACTCTGCTGGTCATATTTGAAATCGGCCTTCTTCACCAGTTCCTTGAAATCATTGTAATCAGCATCCGTCACTACAAACTTTTCAGGAGCAGCTACAGTAGGATGCTTCAAGCAGTATTGAGTTGCATAGTCAAAAATCAGATTATCACGTACGAGATAGAACAAGATATTCGGCAGTTTTTCCTGCTTGACAGTAATATCAGGCATTACACCACCTCCGTCACGTACTTCACGTCCGGCAGCAGTATAGAATACGTTAGTCAGACTGTCGGGAATCGTCCCCACACTTCCATCTTCGTTCCGGTGCTTATAGTCGTCAGATCGTGTCCTTTTTCCAGTAAGAATTGGGTGAGGACGCCCATCCCTGGGCCAATTTCCAGTACAGGTAACTGCTTGTAATCGGACAATGTATCTGCAATACGCTCAGCTATTTGCAGATCTTTCAGGAAATGTTGTCCTAATGCTTTTTTGGGCTTAACTAATCTCATCCACTTCTTTGGTGTAATGTGTTCGTATTTAAATATAATGCTTATCTTTGCAGGCGTACAAAAATACAACAAATAATTTAAAGTCATCTACGTATAATGGATTTTAAAGCAATTCTACGCACGTTTCTCAAGATAATTCTCCCGCTTGCATTCGGTTGTTTACTCCTTTGGTATCTATACAGTAAGATGGATATTGGCGAGATCTGGAATGTGATTCGTAAGGGGGTCCGCTATGAGATTATTCTTTTTTCCCTTTTGTTTGGCTTGGGAGCCAATATTGTCCGGGGATTGCGTTGGGGACTGCTGATTCGTTCGTTAGGTGATAAGGTGAAGACCTGCAATGTGATTTATGCTGTGTTGGGGAATTATGCTGTGAACCTTGTGCTACCACGTGTCGGTGAAGTCTGGCGTTGCGGGATGATAACCAAATATGACAAGATCCCGTTTACCCGCCTGTTGGGTCGTCTGCATTGTAGTTTGCGAATGAGAAACCGGTTCCCTCGCCTGTATATTCATTATATGGAATAACAGTGTCTTTAAGTCCGCCTGTTTCACGAACAATCGGAACAGTACCGTATCTCATACTGATAAGTTGTGACAAACCGCAAGGTTCAAATCTTGACGGCATTAAAAATGCGTCACTTGCCGCATAAATTTTACGTGCCATATCATTTGAAAAGTAAATTTGTGCCGAGAATCTGTCAGGATACTTCCAAGCATAATGTCTGAAAAGATTTTCATACTTTTCGTCACCTGTACCAAGTACAACTACTTGACAGCCACCGTTGCAAAGTTCCTCAATCTTGTAAGCTACAAGGTCAAAACCTTTTTGGTCTGTAAGACGTGATACAATACCAATCATCATCTTATCGGCATTCACTTCAAGACCTAACTCTTCCTGCAACTTTTTCTTGTTTTCAGCCTTTTTCTTGTGAACTGTTTTTGCTGTATAGTTTTGATAAATAGACTGATCTGTATTCGGATCCCAGTCAATATAAGAAATACCGTTTACTATACCCAAAAGGTCGTTCTGTCTTGCACGAAGAAGATTGTGAAGTCCCTCTCCGTATTCTTCTGTTGTGATTTCGTTTGCGTAAGTTGAACTTACCGTAGAAACCTTGTTTGCATAAACCATACCGCCCTTTAACAAGTTTGCATCCTTGTAGAATTCAAGCTTGTCGGAAGTGAAGTAATAATCGCTTATACCCATTGCGTCCTTAATCTTGTTGAAATCCCATCTTCCCTGGAACTTCAAGTTATGAATTGTCATAACAGTCTTGATACCCTGATAGAACGGATTATCCTGGAACGTATCAAGGAATACAGGTATCGGTCCTGTCTGCCAGTCGTTACAGTTAATAACGTCCGGTCTGAAATCTATTGTCGGTAAAATTGACAATACAGCCTTTGAAAAGAATATAAACTTTTCACAATCAAGGTGTATAAAGTCATAAGGCTTATCGCCGTTAAAGTAAAACTCATTGTCTATAAAATAGAACTTACAGCCGTTATACTCCAACTCGAAAACACCGACATACTGTTTTCTCCAAGCCATATCGATATAGATATGGTCAATATATTTCATCTTGTCCTTATATTCTTGCGGTATACAGTTGTACAGCGGTAAAATCACTCTTGCGTCAACGCCTTTTTCGTTAAGCGCTGCAGGCAAAGAACCCGCTACATCACCAAGACCTCCTGTTTTAACAAAAGGTGCCGCCTCCGAAGTAGCAAATAAAACTTTCATAACAAATTATTCCTTTCTATATGCTTAAATCTTATCTCTATAAGAATTATTTGTCAATAAATATTCTTAAATTCCGTAAAACTTCAACAGAACTGCTCAAATTTTGAACAGTTCTATTATATATTTGTCATTAAAATCTTTATTATTAAATCTTCGTTCCTTTTGATATTGCAAGAGGATAGCTCTCTTGTCCTATAAGTTTTCTTCCTTTTGTTATATTAACTTCCTTATCAAATACAACATGACTAAGTTCAACGTCCTCTTCAATCACAGAATCCTGCATGATGATTGAATTTTTAATGACCGCACCCTTTGCGACTTTTACACCTCTTGAAAGTACACTGTTAATTACAGTACCCTCAATTACACAACCGTCTGAAATAAAGCTGTTCTGTACAGATGCGTCACTTCCGTATTTAGTCGGCGACTGGTCTTTTGTCTTTGTGTAGATAGGGTTTTTAGGATTAAACAATTCACGTCTTATATCCGAATTCAAGAAATTCATATTATTTCTGTAATATGCTTTAAGCGAATCAATCTTATCAGTATAACCCGTATACTCATATCCGTAAATTCTAAGGCCTGTCATTTTCTTGACAAGTGCGTCCTTTACGAAATCTCGGTCGCCCCTTGCACTGCATTCGTCAACGATACTTTCAAGCAAAGCCTTTTCCATAACGTAAACGTCCATACTTGCCATACTCGACTTTGGATAATACGGCTGAACCTCAATATCTGTAATACGATTTTCCTTGTCAAGTTCAAGCGTTGTAAATCTTGAAATTTCTCTTTCAGGCATACCTTTCATATCTTTATAAAGAATTGTAACGTCTGCCTGACTTTCGATATGATTTTTTACAACTTCTTCAAAGTCAATATTGTAAATGCTGTTACCGAGCGACAATATTACATATGTCTGCTGACTTCTGTGAATAAAGTCGCTTATACCTGCAAGTATATCTATATTACCCTTTATTGAACCGTATGATACCTTTTCCAGATTCGGAGGAAGTATATTAAGTCCCCAATTCTTTCTGTCAAGGTCCCAAGGCTTACCCGATTTAATGTGGTCCATCAAAGATGAGTAATTTGCCTCTGTTGCAACACCGATATTTGTTATACCCGAGTTTGCCATACATGAAAGCACGAAATCTATTATTCTGTATCTTCCTGCGATAGGAAGTGCTGAATTTGCTCTTATATCTGTAATCGGAGGTATTCTGTCATTACTTGTCAGAATAATACCCATAGTATCTCTTCTCATTGGCTCTGTCCCCTTTCCTATGCTTCTACCATACTGCCCTTGCAAATATCTTCTTCAACGCCGACTTCGGCACCGCTTTCGATAAGAACAAGATCATTGGTACACAATTTTGATGCATATTTGTTATCGTCCGAAGAATTAACTCCGACTTTCGCACCGTCACCTATAACTGCGTCTGCACCTATAACAGCTTTTTCAATTACAACATTCTTTCCGATTTTCGCACCCGGCATAATTACCGAATCACTGACAACACTGCCTTCTCCGAGTTCAACGCCGCCGAAAATAACCGAATGTTTTATTTCGCCGTCAATAAAGCAGCCCTCTGTTACAGTTGAATTTGTTATCTTAGCATTTTGTCCGACATACTGAGGAGCAAGTGCCATATTTCTTGAATAGATACTCCAACTTCTGTCGTTTAGATCAAACTTAGGTGGTTGGTCAACAAGATCCATATTTGCCTCCCACAAGCTATGAATTGTGCCGACATCTTTCCAATAGCCTTCAAATCTGAATGATACCATCTTTTCGCCGTTTTCAAGCATTGTAGGAATTATATTCTTACCGAAGTCATTTGCAGAACTTGGGTCACGTTCGTCAGCCTCCAAATACTTTTTAAGCACTTCATATGTAAATATGTAAATACCCATTGACGCAAGATTGCTCTTAGGTTCTGCCGGTTTTTCTTCAAAGTCTGTGATAGTACCCTCTTCGTCAACGTTCATTATACCGAATCTGCTTGCCTCCTCCCAAGGTACAGGCATTACGGCAATAGTTACAGCCGCACCCGATTCCTTGTGTGCCTTCAGCATTTCGCCATAGTGCATTTTATAGATATGGTCGCCTGAAAGTATAAGAACGTTTTCAGGTTTAAAGCTTTCAAGAAAACTTAAATTTTGATAAATGGCATTTGCCGTACCTTTATACCATTCACCCGCTTTTGCACTTTGGTACGGAGGAAGTACATAAACACCGCCATGACTTCTGTCCAAATCCCAAGGGTTTCCGTTACCGATATATCTATTTAGTTCCAACGGTTGATACTGTGTAAGAACACCTACCGTATTAATTCCTGAATGTACACAATTTGAAAGCGGAAAATCTATGATTCTGTACTTTCCGCCGAAAGGCACTGCCGGCTTAGCAACATTTTTTGTCAACGCACCAAGTCTTGAGCCTTGACCGCCTGCAAGTATCATTGCAACGCAATCCTTTGATACCATAAAATCATCTCCCTATAATTTTTCTGATTAGATTTTTATTAAAACCGACTATTTAGCCGATTTATTTGTCCTTGTTGATGTTTTTTTCGCAGCGGTCTTTGCCGCGGTTGTTTCCTTAACTGCCGCTTTTTTAGCCGTTGCACTTTCGGTTTTGTCTGTTGTTTTTTTAGCAGTTTTTGATGCATTCGTTTTCTTTTTGCTTGCCGCAGCTTTGTCCGCCGGCTTTTTCTTTAGGAACATAACCGAATTGCCGTCGATAGCAACTTCAATAGTGTACATCATATCTGAGAACTGCATATTCTTTGTCTTGTATACTTTCTTTGTAATACGTTTGTTTCCGCCGTACTTGACAGCACTCGAATGGAATACTACTTCATATTCGCCCGCAAGCGGAACACCGATTTTATATATCGGTCTTTCGACAGGTGTGAAGTTTGCAACCACAACAACATTATCAGCCGCGTGTCTGCCGCGTCTTATATAGGAAAGAACACTGTTTTCACTGTCAGCCTCATTAACCCATCTGAAGCCGTCCCAACTTGTATCAAGTTCCCATAAAGCCTTGTTTTCCATATAGAAATGGTTAAGGTCTTTTACATACTGATGCAATCTCTTATGCTTATCTATTTCAAGTACGTTCCATTCAAGTTGGTCGTCATAGCGCCACTCAAGCATTTGACCGAATTCACCGCCCATAAACAACATTTTCTTTCCAGGCATTGTCATATAATAGCCGAGTAATGTTCTGTATGCCGCAAATTTTTCGTCATACTCACCGAACATCTTGTTAAGCATAGAACCCTTGCCGTGTACCACTTCATCATGTGACAAAGGCAAAATATAATTTTCGGAATAAGCATACATCATCATAAATGTAAGCAAACTGTGATTGTCCTTACGAAAATACGGATCCATACCCATATAACGAAGTGTATCGTTCATCCAGCCCATATTCCACTTGTAATTAAAACCAAGTCCGTCATTTTCAGGCGGTGCGGTTACAAGCGGCCAAGCCGTAGATTCTTCCGCAACCATCATAAAGTTAGGGAATTCCGTCCCCATAATCTTGTTAAGCTTTTTAAGAAAATCAACTGCCTCAAGATTACCGTTTCCGCCGTATTCGTTCGGAACCCACTCACCGTCATTTCTCGAATAATCACGGTAAAGCATTGAAGATACCGCATCAACTCTTATTCCGTCAATGTGATACTGTTCTGCCCAAAAATACGCTGATGAAATAAGGAATGAAATAACTTCGCTCTTTGAATAGTCAAAAACCATTGTTCCCCAATCCTTATGCTCACCCAATCGCGGATCGGCATATTCATAAACAGGAGTTCCGTCAAACATTCTCAGTCCGTGTGCGTCACGCGGAAAATGAGCAGGTACCCAGTCCATTATAATTCCGATATGATTTTTGTGACACTTATCTATAAGATATTTCAAATCTTCACTTTCGCCGTATCTTGTCGTAGCCGAGAAAAATCCCGTTACCTGATACCCCCAAGAGCCGTCGAACGGATATTCGGTGATAGGCATAATCTCTATATGCGTGTAACCCATCTTCTTAACATAAGGAACAAGCTCGTCCGCCAGTTCACGATACGTATAAAAACTTCCGTCATCATGTATTTTCCATGAGCCGATGTGAATTTCGTATATATTCATAGGCTCCGTCAAAGTACTGTTTTTACCGCGCGCACTTATCCAAGCCTTATCGCCCCATTTGTAATTATTTGAAATATCCTTTGTTACGGACGCAGTACCCGGTCTCAGTTCGCTCTTTACAGCATACGGATCTGCTTTGTAATAAGTTTCTCCGTTCTCAGCCTCAATAGCATACTTATACAGCATTCCTTCTTCTATATCTGTAAAAAAGCCATACCAAACTCCGCTTGTTTCTATTCTTTCAAGCATTTTGTCATAGCCGTTCCAATCGTTGAAATCGCCCACGACTCTAACACTTACGGCTTTAGGTGCCCAAACGGCAAATCTCCAACCGTCAACGCCGTCTATTTTGACTTTATGTGATCCAAGCATTTCATATGACTTAAAATTGTCACCGGAATTAAATAAGTACGTTTGAAAACGACTTATATTCGCCCAGGTCTTTTCTTCTGTCATATATTTCCCTCCCTTTTCAGTAAATTAAAATATACATATTTCCTTACTGATTTATCTTGTTGCAACTATTATATCACACTTATTTTTGTTAGTAAAGACCATAAGTGAATAAATTTTTTAAATTTTTTTGTGCTATTTTACATAAAATTTACGTTTACGACGTTTTTACGCAATTTCCAGTCTTATTTTACAGAAAAAAATACTTTCATATTAATAATACACCTTGACAGAATGCACAAAATAGTATAAAATATAATTAATCGTTAATATTTCCATCGTTAGAAAATCAGAGTCACAACTTTTGTGGCTCTTTTTATATGCAAAAAATTATTCAAGGAAGGAGGAAGCCTATGAAACAAAACAATTTCAAAAAAGGATACTTTAAAAAAGTTGGAGACCGGAAGACCCGGACAGAGGATGTCATTTTAACCTATGTGCGCCCCATTAATAAGCACAGCGCAACAGATATCTTGCAGTGCTATATTTGCACCAATAACGGATTTATAAAAATTGGTGCTGATGTATGGCGGGACTTAGATTATCATGATGTACCATCTCATCCAATAAAAACATTTCCATCTTTAGCTGAGTTGGAGAAACAGTACGAAGTACTTTATTATCTGAAATGCGAACAGGATGTAAAAACAACAAAAATAATTTATGGAAAATGGAGGTATGCATATGGATTATCTGGTTGATAATTATGAAGATTATCTGGTGGATGACGATCAGAAGCCGATCATATTAGCTCCTACAATTCGTTACCACAATATTACACACGATGACATGAAGAACGGCGATGGACTTCGTGTCGTACTGTGGGTTGCAGGATGTGAACATCATTGCAAAGAATGTCAGAACCCGATCACATGGGATCCGGATGGAGGTATTCCCTTCTCCCCCTGGGATGAGGCTGAATTTTGGGACTGGTTAAGTAAACCATGGACCCAGGGAGCCACTTTCTCTGGAGGCGATCCTCTTCATCCGCGCAATCGTAATAAGATTGGCGAAATGTGCAAAGGAATTAAAAAGACCTATCCTGATAAGGATATCTGGGTTTATACCGGCTATGATTTGCAGGTAGAAAACGGAGTTTTTTCTTTCAGGAATAAGGCAGGTGAAACCTTCTCTCTCCCATGGCTCAATGATATTGATGTTCTGGTTGATGGACGTTTCGACTGTGAAATCAGAAAATGTGATATCAATGAGAATAAGAAAGTCCTCTGGAGAGGTTCTTCTAACCAAAGACTCATTGATGTTCCAAAAAGTATAAAGTCAGGTACGATTTGCCTGAGATAGGAGAAAATAATTATGGAAACAAATTATAAAATGCCAGAAAAAGAAATAAGTGTTATCAGAAAAAACGGCTTAAGGGATTCTTTTAAGCCAGAAAAAATCATTGCTGCGGTAAACAAATCTGCTGTCAGAGCGATTTTCAAGGAATTTACAGAAAGAGAAACTAAAGATATCATCACTTTTGTGGTGAATCGTATTGATTCTTCTGAAGAAACTGTTGTCCCCATCGCTACAATGCACAATTACGTGGAGTCAGCTTTAGAGTTCGTGAATCCGCTCGTAGCTAAAAGCTACCGGGATTACCGGAACTACAAGCAGGATTTTGCAAAAATGATGGCCGACATAAATGAGAAGGCCAATACCATCATGTATCGTGGAGATAAGGAAAACAGTAATGCAGATTCTGCATTAGTTTCCACGAAACGATGCCTGATTTTCAATCAGTTTAATAAGGAGCTATATCAGAAGTTCTTTATGACTGCTGAAGAAGTAGCTGCATGCCGTGACGGCTATATTTATGTCCATGATATGTCTGCACGCCGCGATACCATGAACTGCTGTCTTTTTAACATGGCAAATGTACTGACCGGCGGCTTTGAAATGGGTAATATGTGGTACAACGAACCTAAAACATTGGATGTTGCCGGTGATGTCATTGGCGATATTGTATTGTCGGCAGCAAGTCAGCAGTATGGCGGTTTTACTGTGCCGGAAGTAGATAAAATCCTTGCACCATATGCAGGGAAATCCTTTAACAAGTATGTAGAAAAATATATGACAAAATGCCATATGGAAAAGAAAGATGCAGAAGCTCTTGCATGGGAAGATGTGCAAGAAGAAATGAAGCAAGTTGTACAAGGATGGGAATATAAGTTTAATACTGTAGCTTCCAGCCGTGGTGATTATCCATTCACCACTCTCTCGTTTGGTCTTGGAAGGACCAAATTTGAGAAGTTGGCTTCCATTACAATTCTTAAAGTAAGAGCCGGCGGTGAAGGAAAAAAAGGAAACAAGAAACCGGTTTTATTCCCGAAGCTTGTTTTCTTATATGATAAAAACTTGCATGGTCCCGGAAAGGAACTGGAAGATGTCTTTGAGGCAGGCGTAGAATGTTCCTCAAAATCTATGTACCCTGACTGGTTATCCATGACCGGGGAAGGCTATATTGCCAGTATGTACAAGCAATATGGTAAAGTAATCTCTCCTATGGGATGCCGTGCATTCCTTTCTCCCTGGTGGGAGAAAGGTGGTTTAAAAAAGGCTGATGAAACGGATACGCCTATTTTCGTAGGCAGATTTAACATCGGAGCGGTATCTCTTCATCTTCCGATGATTCTCGCGAAAGCTAGAGAAGAAAGTAAGGACTTCTTTGAGGTACTGGATTACTATCTGAATCTAATCCGACAGCTTCACATCCGCACTTATGCTTATCTAGGAGAATTACGTGCTTCTACTAATCCCCTGGCATACTGTGAAGGCGGTTTCTTAGGAGGCCATTTAAAGCCATCTGATAAGATTAAACCCTTATTAGATTCAGCAACCGCCAGCTTCGGTATTACTGCTCTTAATGAACTACAGGAGCTTTATAACGGTAAATCATTGGTAGAGGATGGAGAATTTGCACTAGAAACACTCCGGTACATTAATGAAAAGATAAATCAGTTTAAGGAAGCCGATGGTCGTTTATATGCCATCTACGGAACACCGGCAGAAAATCTTTGCGGGGTACAGGTAAAACAGTTCCGTAAAAAATACGGAATTATTGAAAATGTATCCGATAAGGAGTATGTATCCAACAGTTTTCATTGCCATGTTTCAGAAGATATTACTCCTACTGAAAAGCAGGATAAAGAATATCGGTTCTGGGAGCTCTGCAACGGTGGAAAAATCCAATATGTAAAATATCCTATTGATTACAATAAGAATGCTATCAAGATGCTGATCCACAGAGCAATGGATATGGGATTTTACGAAGGTGTTAATATGGCACTCTCCTACTGTGACGAGTGTGGACACCAGGAACTGAATATGGATGTCTGTCCGGTATGTGGTAGCAGAAATCTTACAAAGATAGACCGTATGAATGGTTATTTGTCTTACTCCAGAGTTCATGGAGATTCAAGATTATCTGATCACAAAATGGCAGAAATCCGCGATCGAAAATCAATGTAGTAATTAGTCTTTCATTTGCTCCCGCTTCTAAAGAAGCGGGAGCATTTTTGATTTCAGAATTATTTTTTAATGATTTTTCT
>OGZL01003705.1_pt1 | contig 10584 bp, 9 predicted proteins | sample 1576761 | NCBI WGS metagenome assembly OGZL01 (sample SAMEA3541595, study PRJEB24748) | human gut metagenome | biome: human gut; feature: human-associated habitat; material: faeces | place: China | collected 2012
GGGGCGCGGCAGGCGGGTAGAGGGGCTTTGCCCCGAACACCGCCGCCGGGTAGAGGTGCAGGTGCTTTGCCACCGGGCCGTCATCCGGCGCGAACAGCTGATCGGGCGTTTTGATCTCCTCGGCATAGCGGCGGAGCAGGGCGGTGACACTGCCCTGTGAGGAGCGGTCGCTCAGCAGCAGGAACTGTGCCCGCTGCACGGCCCGCTTGCGGTAGCGGATATGGCTCTGGTCGATCTGGCGCATCAGGGTGCTCATCTCTTCCAGCGAATCCCGCAGTTTCTGGATGAGGGCACGCACGGCAGGGGCGGCCTCGCCGGGGGCGCAGTGCTCCACCCGGGCGTAATCCAGCGCCAGCCGGGGCAGATGGTTTGCCTCGCAGTCGTCCAGCTCCTCCTCCAGATAAGCGCGGTAGTTGAACAGATTATCGCTGGTCTTGAAGCGGTGGTAAGCGGCGGCCACCACCTTTTCCTCGTACTGGTCGAAAAGCTCCAGCACCTCCTGCGGGGTGCGGTTGCGGGTGAGCCGGTCGATATAATGCCCGATGGATGCGTTCAGCGCCCGCAGGGACTTGTTCAGCGCTTCCAGATCGGAGGCCACCTCCCGCAGAACGTTTTCATAGGGGCTCTTTTCCTCCCCGATGTTCTGCAGCAGCTGCCATGCCTTGTACAGCTTGCCGGTGTAGGTGACAACGCGCGGGTTCAGGATCTCTTCCAGCGCTTCCAGCAGAGGAGCCACCTCGGGCACAAAGGCAAGGGCAGGCTCTTCCTCATAGCTGCCGGGCTGCTCTTCCAGCCAGCCGGTGCGGCGCAGGCGGAGCAGAAAGCCCAGCGCAAGGGTATGGGGGTCCCGGGTGGGCTGTTCGGCTTCGTCGCCCGCGTCATCGGCATCCAGCGCCAGCGGCTTTGCCAGCGCCGCAAAGTAATCCTCGGCCCGGCTCACCGCTTCTGCCCGGGAGATGGAGTAATCCGCCGTGTGGCGGCACTCCTCCCACAGCAGGAGCAGCAGCTCCGCATAAAACGCCCGGTTGGGCCCCGCCAGCGGGCGGAACAGCCGCGGGCTGACCAGTTCAAACAGCTGCATCCAAAGGTTCCTTTCTTTCGACAAAATCTATCTTTTATTGTACCACATTCAGAAGGATTTTGCCACAAATACAAAAAGCCCCGGAGGGCGGCCTTTCAGCCACGCTCCGGGGAAAATCACATAATTTGTTTTGCTCAGGCATTTTTATCAAATGCCACCGAGATAGCCATGTAGGTCTGACCATTCACAGCTTTGACAACAACGCCGACCTGTGTCCATTTCGTGCTCTGTGCGATACTGCCATTTAAAAGGTTGCCGCCATCGGCAATTTTCCGAACAAACTTATCCAGCTTTGTGCCATCATAGTCAAATGTTGTCACAAATGTAGCTACACACTTACCATCTTTGGGGCCATCAATTTTGAACCAAACCTTAGACGAATAGCCCCACAGATCCAGCGAGACATCCAAGTCTCCTCTATTAGCTGCTGCCTCATCAATACGTTGGCTTGCAATCGCTCTGCACTGTGCGTTGTTTTCCAGTTTCGATCCATCTGGGCGCTTTGCATTGATCGTGCTCATCATCTGAGCTTCTGCCTGAGCCTCAGGGGTCGATGTGGTATCACCGCCGCAGGCGGTGAACAGAACAAGTACCATGGTCGCCGCCAGAATCAAAGCGGCCAGTTTTTTCAGCATTTTCATGTCGGGACCTCCAGTCGTTTTGTTGTGTTGTTATCATAATATGCAGGGAGCCTTTCCATTTTGAAACAGGACCCCTTCCAGCTTTATTTTATCCAACGACTGTCGCTTTTGTCAATTGCCAGCTTCACCAAACATTTTCTCCTGCTTTTGTTGTTTTTTCCAGAACGGATCTTCGCAAAGATCCTTTGCCGTGCCCGGGGCAAAAACCGGAAAATATTTCCGGCGTTTACACAATTCTACCACGATTTGGTGCTAAACTTAAAGCAATGGGAACCGCCGGGTGCCGTTCCTGAACAAGGAAAAGGAGTTTGCCCCATGCAGCATGGTTCCCTGCGTGCTCCGGTGCGCGTTTTTGTGGCAGCAGTTCTGCTGTGCCTGAGCTTTCTGGCCGCGCCAAAGGCTGCGGCGGCACAATTGCAGGATGTGAACGGCATCACGCTGCTGTCCTTCGACAGCCAGCAGATCGTCTCCATCGGCAACCAGACCTCGGGCCGGTGCAGCTGGTACGCCCTGCGCTACGCCCGCACCATTCTGGATGGCAAGCCCTGCTCAGGCAGCGGGATGTGGTCGAACGGCGCGGTCTGGTCTGCCGCCGGGTACTACGCTTACAGCGGCTCCCTTTCCGACTGCCTTTCCCGCCTGTATGAAGAACTGCAGGCCGGGCGGCCCGTCATCGTGCATCTGAAAAACACCGCCGTCAGCGGCGTGTCCAAGCACACCAACCGCGTGACAAGCTATGAATACCACCTCTCCGGCTCCGGCTGGAAAGAGGTCAATTACCCCCACATCGCCACCAGCAGCACCTACGGACACTGGGTGTGCGTGGTGGGCATCTCCCCCACGGCAGACCCCGAAAACCTGCGGGAGAGCGATTTCTATGCGCTGGACCCCGCGCGGGTCAGCGTGAACGGCACACTGGCCGTAACAAAGCTTTTGGATGGCACCATCTGGACTGATAACTCTCCCTTAAAAGTCGCAGCCTGACGCTCCCTTACAAAACACAACAGCCCCCGGAACATGCAGGGTTCCGGGGGCTTCGTGTTTTGTATCGGGGGTTACAGCTCCTGATAGGCGCTCATCATGGCGGGGATGAACTGCTTTTTGCGGCTGACCACGCCGGGCAGCGTCCAGCTGCCGTCGGCGGCGGGCCGGCTCTCAAAGCCGTTGCTCAACACCTCGGCAGCGTAGCGGCCGGTGCAGATGACCACGCTCTCCTCCTTGGGCACATCGGTCAGCAGCATGTAGAGGTCCTCCACGTTCTGCTTGTTGCGGGCCTCCTCCAGATAGGGCTGGAGCAGCGCCTGGGCGGCCTGCAGATTTTTGCGGGTCATGTAGCTGCCCTGCGCCACGCCAAAGCGGATATCGCCGCACATGAACACCTTGAAGTCCTGCAAAAAGACCTCTTCGGGGGTCTTGCCGTCCAGTTTTTCACCGGCTTCGAACATTTCGGTGGAAAACTCTTCAATGTCCACGCCTGCGATCTTGGCCAGACGCTTGGCGGCGTTTTCATCCACGGGGGTGCAGGTGGGGCTGCGGAAGGCCAGCGTATCCGAGAGGATGGCCGCCAGCAGCAGGCCCGCGATCTGGGGCGGGATGTCCACACCGTTTTCATCGTACATCTGGGTGATGATGGTGGCGGTGCAGCCCACGGGCTGGTTGCGGAAGTAGACCGGGCCGCTGGTCTCCAGACTGCCGATGCGGTGGTGGTCGATGATCTCCAGGATCTCGGCCTGATCAAAGCCCTCCACGGCCTGGGTCGCCTCGTTGTGGTCCACCAGAATGATGCGCCGCTTGCGCAGGGCAATGACGTTGCGGCGGCTGACCATGCCGCAGTATTTGCCGTCCTCATCGAGGATGGGGAAATAGCGGTGGCGCACCTTTGCCATCACCCGCAGCACATCGGCCACGGGGGTGACGAGGGTGAATTTGAGGATGTTGTCCCGGGTCATATAATAGGAGATGGGGGCGCACTGGCTGATGAGCTTGCCCGCCGCGTAGGTATCCTCGGGGGTGGTCATAATGGCAACGCCGGTCTCATCGGCAATGCGCTGGATGGTGCGGCCCACCTTGGCCCCATTGCAGATGATGAGCAGGGAAGCTTCCTTTTCAATGGCGCAGAGCTGGCTTTCGTACCGGTTGCTCAGAATGACGATATCCCCCTTTTCCACGCTGCTTTCCAGCATCTCGGGGGTGGCGGTGCCGATCTTGATGTGGCCGGTGGTGCAGACCGCGTCGGCATTGCCCACCACCATGGTGCCGTTCAGCGTTTCAAGGATATTCTTATAAGAGGTACGGCTCTTGGCCAGCACTGCGGTATCGAACACATCCATGTTGGCGGTGGCAAGATCCTTCACGGTGATGATGCCCTCCAGCTCGTTGTCCGCGCTGGTGATGGACAGGGTGTCGATCTGCTGGTCGCGCATGATCTTCCACGCGCGGCGCAGGCTGGTGGAGCCCGGGATGCCCGGCATCTCGCGGTAATCCACGTCCCGGATCTTGGGGTTCACGTCGGTGCACATCCGGGGCGGCGTGACACCGAATTTTTTCAGGACGAACTCGGTCTCCTGATTCATTTTACCGGCACGGCGCGGCTCGCAGACCAGCGTGCTGGTGCGGTTTTTGAGCTCCGCATAGGCAATGGCGGAGCAGATGGAATCGGTATCGGGGTTGCGGTGCCCGATGACCACGACCTTGTGTGCTTCTTTTGGCATAGGTTGTTCCCCTCTCTGGGTCAGATTCATTTACCTTCCGATCGGCCCCATGCCCCAAAACACCGGGCACGGCTGCCAGCTACATTTTAACACATCCGGCACCGGGGGTAAAGGCGGCAGACATCTTTTTCTTGACAGCGTCTCAAAAATCGTCTATCCTTACCCTGAAATTTTTCTCTTTGGAGGTTCCCCCATGAAAAAGCAGTTCCACGCCCTTTCCCTCTGCCTGACACTGGCTCTGTGCGTGTTCGGCAGCACCGCCGCACTGGCCGAGGCTCCCGCCGCAACGCCCGCCCCCCAGGACCAACGTGTCATCACCGATGTAAGCCCCCTTGAGGATCAGATCCGCAACATCGTCGGCTTTACCACCAGCACCGGCGGCCCCTACGATTTTGAACAGGCCGACCATAGATCTGCCGTGCAGGCCTACGGTGCAGAACCCGCCGAGGGTGCCGTGGCCCTGCTGCGCATCTACGCCCGGGCCGAGGACCGGGGCGATGCCTCCATCAATTCCAGCGGCCACTCCTTCCTCTCGGTGCGGAACGTTTCGGACCACGACATCGAGGTGGGCGGCCTGCGGATCGCGCCCGACACCGAGATGACCTTCAGCCCCCGCGGCAACCGCTGGGAGCACACCGGCATCTGGTACAATCTGGAGGGCTACTACAAGCGCTATCTGGCCGATTCCTACTACCAGAACATCTATGCTGTCCAGACCTCGCTGGATCAGGGCCAGCTGGACGTGGTCAACCGCAACCTTGCCAAATCTGACCACTGGTCGGCCTACTTCAACTGCGCCGCCTTTACCGAGAGCATGTGGAACGCCGTCTGCGCCGACACCCTTTCTGCCGGGCAGCCCTACACCCCGGAGAACCTGCGGAACGACATTCTGGCCAAGTACGGCGATCTGGCCGCGTACAACCCTCAGGTTCCCTACGACTACATCGTTTATTATGGCTCCAGCCTGACCCCCAGCAAGGAGTTTGCCTGATTTTTTGATTTGTTGGATACAACATCTTGATTTTCACGTCATTCCGCGCTATCATGGGTGTGTTTGAATCCACGCGCCAAGGGAGGACACCATGACAGACGCATCGACCACATCAAGACCGCTGTTCAACCGTCAACAGCTCATTTCACTTTTCCTGCCGCTGGTGGCAGAGCAGGCCCTCAGCATCTCCATCGGTCTGGCGGACACCCTGATGGTCTCCTCGGTGGGCGAAGCCGCCGTTTCGGGCGTGAGCCTGGTGGACTCCTTCAATGTGCTGATGATCCAGCTGCTCAGCGCACTGGCCACCGGCGGCGCGGTGGTCGCCAGCCAGTACATCGGCCACCGGGAGCCCAAACGGGCCAAGGCCAGCGCCGCACAGATCATGTTCATTATGATCTCGCTCAGCGTGGTCACCGCCGTCATCGTGGCGGTGGGGCGGCACGCCATCCTGCGGGGCATCTTCGGCTCCATTGACGCGGATGTAATGCGCTACGCTGAGACCTATTTTCTGCTCTCGGCCCTGAGCTATCCCTTTATCGGCGTGTACAACGCCGGTGCGGCTCTGTTCCGCGCCCAGGGCAACAGTAAGATCAGTATGCTTTCCAGCCTGGTGATGAACGTGGTGAACATTGGCGGCAACGCCATCCTGATCTACGGGTTCGGCATGGGCGTGATGGGTGCGGCCACCGCCAGCCTCGTGAGCCGGATGATCGCCTGCTTCACCGTGATGTTCCTGCTGCAGAAGCCGGAATGTGCGCTGCGCATCGACCACCTCACTGACCTGAAGCCTGACCTCGACCTCATCAAGCGCATCCTGAAAGTCGGCATTCCCGCCGGCATCGAGAACGGCATGTTCCAGATCGGCAAGCTGTCGGTCTCCAGCCTGACCAGCACGCTGGGCACCGCCGCCATTGCCGCAAACGCCGTGGCGGGCAACATTTCCAGCTTCCTGAACGTGCCTGCCTCCGCCGTGGGCATCGGCGCGCTGACCGTTGTGGGACAGTGTCTGGGTGCCGGGGAAAAGGCACAGGCCAAGCGCTATTCCCGCCTGCTGCTCCTGACCGCCTACGCCGGCGACTGGGCGATGAACCTTTCCGGCCTGTTCTTCCTGAACAAGCTGGCGCTCTCCTGGTTCCACCTCTCGCCGGAGGCCTACGGCATGGCACTGGAACTGATGGTCTGGTTCAACGTTGTATCGCTGATCCTGTGGCCCTCCAGCTTCACCCTGCCCAACATCCTGCGCGCCGCCGGAGATGCCGCCTTTACCATGACGGTCAGCGTCATCTCCATGTGGGTGTTCCGGGTGGCCTTCTGCTACCTGATGGTGCTCAAGTTCCACTGCGGCCTGCTGTTCATCTGGCTGGGCATGTTCCTGGATTGGGCCATGCGCTCGCTGTTCTTCTGCGTCCGCTTTGTCCGCGGCAGATGGATGGAACAAAAGGTGATCTGAGTTTCCGTATATCCGGCCCTCTCCGCCATTGCAGTTTTGGCGGGGAGGGCTTTTTTGTGCAGGAAACCCGCATCCTGTCTCGTATCAATAGGCAGAAGCTTCTCTCCTGCATCCGCTTCCCCAAAGCATACCAAATTCCGCGCGGATGTGTTCACGATTTTGTCAGCTTTTTGTCTTGTTTTCTTCGTCTTTGCGCGGTATAATCATACGCTGCAAAGAACTTTAGGCGGGGCTGCGGCCCCCATTCCAGAAAAGGAAGTGTGTTCCATGCGCAACTGGTTTTCCCGCCATCCCGTTTCGTTCATGGCGTTTTATCTCCTGTTTTACCTTTCGGCGTTCCATTGGCTCGAAGTCCATATTGCCGTGCCCGATGTTCTGGTGCACTGCCATCTGGATGACCTGATCCCCTTTTGCAAATATGCCATCGTGCCCTACTTTGCGTGGTTTTTGTGGATCCCGTTCACCCTGTTCTACCTGCTGTGGAAAGCGCCCCGGGCCGACTTCTGGCGGCTCTGCCTGCCCCTGTTTGCAGGCATGACCATTGCGCTGGCCTGCTATGTCATCCTGCCCACCGGGCTTGACCTGCGGCCCTACCGGGTGTACGGCAGCGACATCTTTGCTCAGGCCGTGCGGATGCTCTATGCCACCGACACGCCCCTCAATGTCTGCCCCTCCATCCATGTATTCAACTCGGTCACCCTGATGATGGCCTATTACCGCAGCCGCATCTTTGAAACGCCGGGCCGCCGCTGGATGCGGCCCGCTTCCGCCGTGCTCTGCGTTTCCATCATTGCGTCCACGGTCCTGCTCAAGCAGCACAGCTGCATTGATGTATTGCTGGGCATCCTGCTGGCCATGGCGCTGGATACCGGCATGACCGCACTGGAACGCAGCGACGCAAGAGCCTTGCAGCGGCTGTGAATCCACATAGAAAAAACGCCTCTGTCGGCCGACAGAGGCGTTTTTGCATTTTGGGGCATTACGGAGCCGGAGCAGTAAACTCTTTCAGGTGCGCTGTATCCAGCTCTTCGGCATCTTTGGCCGCTGATGTATAGGAAATTTTCAGATATTTCAGGGCCGTATCGTTTGCCAGCAATTTTTTGCAGGTTTCCGTATCAAACGTGGAATGATTGGTCAGATCCAGCCAGATCAGCTGCGGCATCCGGGTCAGGGGGGTATAATCCATGTTCTTATATCTTTCCCGTGCACCCTGAGAGAGGGACATACTCAGATACTGCACACTGCTCTCCGCCAGCGGGGCAAAGCTGTCGATCTCCGGCCCTTGGCACAGCTGCAGAAAGCTCAGATTTTCCATCTGCTTCAGCGGTTCCAGCGAACCGATCCGGGTCACGTCCAGTCTCAGGACCCGCAAGTCAGCTCCGGCCAGCTGGGTCAGATCGACCTCACTGCCGGTGATCCACAGCATCTTCAGCGACTTCATCTGCGCCAGCGCCGAAAGGTCGGAGACATTGGAATCCGCCCGGATCCCGTCACTGCCATACTTCAGCTCTACCACGGAATCCAGCTTTGCAAAGGTCGGGAATGCGCTGCTCTCCACACTGGGCACACTCAAAAGCATCAGATTTTTGCATTCCTCCAGACCTGTCAGATCTGTAATGGGTGGGGCTCCCCTTCTATTATTGACCGACAATACCTGCAAGCTGTCAAAATGCCGCAGGTCTGCCAGAGAGGTCACCGGATCATACGTTCCTTCTATTCTGACCGCACAGGCTTCCAGCTGATCATTGCCATTAACGGTTCCCCCAATGTCTTCCCCGTCCGGTGCATCTTTGATGAGGAGATCCTCCACGCCGGTTCCGGATTTTATTGTGACCCGCTGATAGTCCCAGACATCGCTGTGATAGATATCCCCCTCCGGACGGTCGAGCCACTTCCGGACGTGTTTTTCCATCACGGGGTCCTGCCACTCAATGACATAGTCCTCCCCATGCTCGGCGTGACTGGCCGGAACCGTAAGTGTCGTCTGCTGAACGAATACATCCTGCATTTCCGAACGGAAAGGTCCCGGTCTCAGATTCAAAGAACCTGCACATGCGCTGAACAAAAGCATTGCACAGATCAACAAACTCGACGCTTTTAACATTTTACGCATAACAGGCTCCTTTCTGTTTTAGTCTATTTGCGTAACACTCTCGTTCTCATTATCATTCTTTTTACGAGTTGTCTGATTGGGAATTTGAGACATTACTTCATTACTCGAATAGTCGCCATTTTCGCATACCACATATACCCATATAGTTGTGTAATAATATGTGTATTCCGTCCATGTTCTTTCAATATTAAGTACGCCACCACATTTCGGACACTCAGGGAAAAAAAGCGGCTGCACTCCTTCATCTTCTGGCTCAGCAGCAAATGCACCAAGCGGCATCGCACACACAAGTGTCAATACCACCAATAGACCAGCTAACATCTTTTTCATTTTACTTCCTCCAATCTTTGTTGTGATTTTCACTATTTATAGTCTACCATAAGAGTATTATTTTGTAAATAACAAACCACAATCTTTACCGTTTCCAGTGAAAGATTGTGGTTTTGCTTAAAACAGACCTTCCGGCAGGCAGATATCCTGCTTTGGCACCTTGTCCCAGGAAAAGTCTGCAATGAGACTTTCCGGGGTGCGGGGAGCCGGTTCAGGTTGGAGACCATAGGCAAAGGCAAGCCTGCCTACGATCTCCTGCGCCGTATACTTTGCCCGCAGATTTTCCAGGCTCTGGTCCCCGTCCCGTTTGGACAGGCGGCGGCCATCGGGAGCCAGCAGGAGCGGGCAATGGGCAAACTTTGGGGCGGGCAGGCCCAGCAGACGGTAAAGATAAAGCTGCCGGGCGGTGGAAGAGAGCAGGTCCGCGCCCCGCACCACCTCCGTGACCCCCATCCGGGCATCGTCCACCACCACGGCCAGCTGGTAGGCAAACACGCCATCGGCACGGCGGAGGTAGAAATCGCCACAGTCGTGGAGCAGGTTCTCGGTGTGGGGGCCCATACAGCCATCGGTGAAGGTGATGTCCTCGTCGGGCACCATGAGACGATAGGCCGGGGCTTTCTTTTTGCGCTTTTCGGCGATCTGCTCCGCCGTCAGGCCCCGGCAGGTGCCGGGATAGATCACATTGCCGTCGGAGGTGTGGGGTGCGCTGGCGGCATGAAGCTGGGCACGGGAGCAGAAACAGGGGTACACAAGGCCCTGTGCTTCCAGTTTGTTATAGCTCTCGGTGTAGATGGCGGCGCACTCGCTCTGGTAATAGGGGCCGTTGGGGCCGCCGCTGCTGCCGCCCTCGTCCCAGACAAGGCCCAGCCAGCGCAGGTCCTCTTCCAGTGCGTCGGCATATTTGCGGGGGCAGCGCTCGGCATCCAGATCCTCAATGCGCAGAACGATGCGCCCGCCCTGACTTCTGGCGCTGAGCCAGGCCAGCAGGCTGCAGGCCAGATTGCCCAGATGCAGCCGCCCGCTGGGGCTGGGGGCAAAGCGCCCGGTCACAGCGCTCACAGGCCCAGCTTCCACTCGCCGTCCACAGGCTGGGAGACGGGCGTGTTATAGAACTCGGCCACAGCCTTTGCCATGTACTCGGCATCCTTGCAGCTGGCGGTCTCCATTGCGGAATGCATGGCCAGCTGTGCCAGACCGATATCCACCATGGGGATCAGGATCTGGTGGCCCAGCAGGTTGCCCAGCGTGGAGCCGCCGGGAACAT
>OGZL01003708.1_pt1 | contig 10577 bp, 6 predicted proteins | sample 1576761 | NCBI WGS metagenome assembly OGZL01 (sample SAMEA3541595, study PRJEB24748) | human gut metagenome | biome: human gut; feature: human-associated habitat; material: faeces | place: China | collected 2012
AGAATTAGGAACCATGATGATCAGGGTCTGATTCAGATTGCCCTTGTTGACGGTTGGAGCGCCCAGAGCATAATCGAATACTTCATCATAATCTGCTTTCAATCCTACGCCACCGGTAAAGGTGGTATTGAATCGGTTGTAGCGGATGGTGTTCACGGTTCCTACGCCCGATTCCGTAGAAAGCGGAATGGCGGTATAAACGTTGAAGTAATCACGGTAAGTCTTGTAAGGCTCGATACCGAAGAAATACTCCACTTCCTGCTTGATATCATTCAGATATTTGCCGCTGGCAATATCCTTTGCGTTAAAGCCGTCGCCGAGCAGAACGATGTTGATTCCACCATTATTGCCCTTGGTAGCCTTCTGCAGGGTAATCCATTCGTCCTCGCCATATTCATAACCATACTGCGAAACGCTACATTCGTGGGTGTAGTCTTTGTCTTTCAGGCGGAATACCACCTTTCCATCACGGCTATCGGCATTCTTAGCCATGCTCTTGATGGTCAAGGTTACTTCTGTCTTCTTGTTGCCGCTGGCAGGAGAAACCTCGCACCAGTCTGGCTTGCTGGCTACTTCCCATTCACCTTCTGCGTTAATCACCAGTTTCTGCTTATGCTCCGTGCTTAAAGCGCAGGCTACAGATGGGCGGCAAACGAGCTCGTGGTGAGCTGCGATACGCTTGAAGTCGCACCAGCCTGGTGCTGCCTGATATTGGGAAATGGCAGACTCTGGAACTTCGAGAGTGAAGTTATCCTTGGCTACGCCATCGAAAACTTTACCTTGTACATAAGCAGGCATATCACTTTTACAAACGATACTATTTATACCATAGCACCCTTGGAAAGCTCCCCCATCTTCGTTGTAACTATTTTCTGCCCGAATGCTTTCCAAACTCTCTGGAAAGACGAGACCTTCTATCATTCTACAATTTGCAAATGCTCCAGCACCAATCGACTGTAAACCTTCTGGAAATTCAACTATACCCATTAATCGCCAGTTGTTGGCAAATGCTCTTTTACCAATGCTTCTAATCGTTTTTGGCAGAACAAGTTCCCCTGAGAAATCACAACCATTGAAAACTTCGTCAGCAATAACTGTTAAGTTTTTCGGCAATTTAAGTTCGCCCTTTAAGGCACAGCCTTGGAAACAGTTGTATCCAATAGACGTTATACCATCAGGAAGAGTTAGTGTTCCATTCAGATTGTCACAATACTGGAAAACACTAGTTGGTAATTTGTGAACACCTTGTGGTATTGTAATACTACCAGTTAAGCTTTTGCATCCATTAAATGCTCCATCGCTAATTTCTGTAAGTTTTTCAGGGAACCTTAACTCTCCATGTAAGCCTTCACAACCAGCAAAAGTGTTATTGCCTGCAATGCATTCGAGGTTATTTGGCAATATGAGTTCACTCGTAAAACCACAATACGTGAACACACCTCCATACCACCAAAGGTCAATACCTCGTCCTAAATATTTGAGTGTACTTGGTAGTGAAAGAGTTCCATTCATAGAACGGCAATCATAGAATGCACCGACTTCTATTTCCGTAACTCCTTCTGGAATAATCAGAGAACCCGTTATATTTTGGTCGTCTGCAAATGCAGCAATTCCTATTTTAGTCAATTTGTCAGGAAGAACAAGAAGATTTAAAGATTTCTTGCCTCGTAATGCTTCATATGGAATTTCATAATCATTATGCGGATACACTCCTTGAGCTCCACCTGTCAATCTCTGTTCTCCACCTCTAATAATTACTTCCTTTAAATTCAATGCCGCAAGATTCTCCATAGAGTCTCTCATAAAATAGAAATCCTGTGCACTAATTTCACCAGTAATCTTCAGATTCTTAATCTTGGTATAGTCCTTATTAGCCGCAGCAATCGCCTCTTTCAGATGCCCTTTCGTTGAGTTGATAACCACGTACTCCTTCGCCGTAGCATCATGGCTTACCAAATCATTCTCCCAAGGAGTAATGCTTTCGCTTACCAAAGTAAGTTTGTAAGCGCCGCTTCCGGTCTGCTTATCTACTTTGATACCGAAGTTCATCATCTTGCCAGATACATAGGTAAAAGCCTCGTTCTTAGTGAACTTATAAGGTACGCCGCCGATGGTGATGCTGAAGAGGGTTGTGCCGGCAGCCACGGTTTGAGGAACCACGATGGTGCGCCACTCGTCGTTAGTACGAGATGGGATGGTCATGGTGTTCTCTACAGCACCTGCTGTCTTGATTTCGCCAGTAGAAAGGTTGATGCTTGCCTTGCGGGCTACGTTGGCTGTCAGAACAATCTTCTCCAGATTCGCCCATTCGCCCTCGGCAAAACCGGAACCCTGAATCAGAGTAACGCGGGCATTAGACATGCGATGCGCCATAGGCAAACGGATTACGCTGGTGGTAGGAGTCACATCCGACACCTTGCCCCAGAGAAAATCGCTCGCTTCGTAGCCACCCATTTCGCCATTCTCGGTAGCCTTGCTCTGGTCTTTCTGTACTTCAAACTGATAATCCTCTATGCTCTCAGGGTTGGCAAACGGATAGTAACCATACACATCAATATGCGTATGCTTGTCTTTCCAGAAAAGGTCATAAGCGGAGTTCCACTTATAGTTAGGCTCATCGAAAGTGTGGCGCACATTATCGCCACGGTTGCCGTTTACCTTCAAGGTTCCCGGCTTGTTTCCCTCGTAATCTACGATATAAACGCCCATCACGTCGCCGTTGCAGAAACCGTTGTCGTTGACGCGGGTTACGGCAAGCTGGTCGATATCGCTCGAGAGTTGGATGCGGTTGCTGTCGTGCTGCTCGGTCTTGTCGCCGAAGAAGTCATCGCTACAGCCTGTCAGAAGCATGGCTCCTGCCGCAAGCAGATATAATAAGGTATGTTTTACTCTTTTCATAAATAATTCGTTTTGGGGAGATGACTTTTCTCTAGAAGAAAGATCATCTCGTATTATTTCTAGGATAGAAAATCGTCTGTACTTTTTTATTCGGCTGTACCACCATAGTCGATACCGTCGTCTTCCCACTTGCTGATGTTTACATTCACGCCGTTGCTGGTCTTGCTGAGCGTAACGGTAAACTTATGCTTCTTGCCAGCCTCGAAAGCGGAAAACTTGGATGACTTAGGAAGATTGAAATCTCTGCCGTCAACATTTACGGTAATGAGATTTCCTTCGCCTACGGCTTGCGGAATGATGAGCGCCTTGTAGCTGTTGCCTTCTTCCTTGAGCGGAATGAGGTCTGTATCATCGCCCTTGGCTGTTACGGCACCTGTAGAAAGATTGGCTGTAGCCTGTGTTTTCAGACGGTTGATTTTTACGCTAATCTTGGCTGCAGCAAGCGAAGCCTCTGTAAATCCGTTTCCTGCCACGAGTTTGATAATCATCTGGCTCAACACGTGTTTGGCGTCTATCTTCACGGCGCTTTCTGTAGGAGTTGCATTTGTAGTCTTGCCTATCAGAAGTTCGCTAGCCTTGTAGTTCTCGGTTGTACTCTGGTCTGTATTTACAGTCCAAGGCATCGCCTCTATGTTGCTGATAGAACTTGTATATGGATAATAAATGTAGAAATCGGCGGGGGTGCTGTTGTCTTTCCAGTAGGTTGGAGTTGCAGCCTTCCAGGTTCCATCATAGGTGAATTTCGTGTTGTCTATATAGTTACCTGTCGTTTGGAGTGTTGCGGCAGAGCCGTCGGCTTGATGGTTGACGACAAACAGGCCTATCTGGTCGCCCGCTTCGAAAGCCAGATCTGTAGCACGGCTTTGTATCGAAGTGCTGATGTTGATAGGTACTTTTGCTGCAGGGGTAGGCTTTGGTGTCGGGTCCAGTTCGGAACTGCCACCAGAGCATGCGGTTAACGCGAGTAGCATGCTCCCTACGATTGCTAGATGCTTCTTCTGTTTCATGATTTCTTTGTTTAATATGATTACTTTTCCTAGGTGTATCTGGAACTGTCAGTTTCATTTACTCTGCAAAGGTATGAAAAAATGTGGTGTTATACAAGTTCATAATGGTCCATATATGGAAAAAGTTGCTAAACAACATATTTTCAGAGGCTAAAAGGAGGGTGAACTCAAAGAAAAAAGGCAGTTTCCTGCATGTAGGAAACTGCCTTTCTCTTCAAAGTGGGGATTGCCCCGTCTGTTATCTGATGATTTTCATTACATCTTCGATGGTGCGGTTGAATGGTCCGTTGTGCTCCAGTTTGATGGTACACATGGCTGCCGCAAACTTGCCGGCTTCTACCGGATTGGCTCCCTGCAGGCGCTTGTAGAGATAGCCTGCCGAATAGGTATCGCCGCATCCGGTAGCATCTACTACTTCATGAGGAGGATAGGCTGGAATGTCGTAGAACGTATCATCTACATAAACCAGCGAACCCTCGCTACCCAGGGTGATGATAACCTCGGCTACGCCCCAGGCATGAATCAGCTTGGCGGCTTCCTTCGGGTCCTTCAGTCCGGTAATGGTCTCCATTTCGGTCTCATTCACCTTCAGATAATAGGTGTTCTTGAGCACATCTAGCTTGTCCTTCCAGTCGATGGCGTAAACTTTCTCGTCTCTCACCTCGCGCAGATATCCCTGCACATCGATGGAAACTTTTCCCTTCTTGGCAAGAAAGGCAACCACTTCTGGCGAGAAATCATCGCTCAGCAGACTGCCCAGGTGGAAGACCTTGGCCTCTACATGCTCCAGCTGCAGGATGGTGAAAGGATCTGCCTTGGCAAGCACACGCTGCTTACGGTCGTTAGGATTATCGCCATAAATATTCTCGAAGAAAACCGTATTGCGCGATGGGTTCAAGGTGACGTCTATTCCAGCCTTGAGCATCTTTTCAACCGGTTCCTTCTCGGTAGGATCCATCGCCGTAATGAGCGAGAAACTTACATCCTTTGGCAATTGGTTGATGGCGTAGGCAAAATAAAAAGAGGTGCCGCCAGCCATGTAAACCGTACTGCTCGGGGTCACGATTTTATCCTTTGTTACGTGCCCAATACAACAAATATCTTTCATTCTTATTACATTTTGCGGATGCAAAGGTACTGCAAATCGAGAATAATACAAAAAAAAATGGGAATTATTTTGTTTTGTTCGCATTTTAATGTACCTTTGCATCAAGAAAAAGCAATTTTAAAATATTATCTAGAATAGATATAAAGAAACATTATGTGGTTTGATAATTTAATCAACGTGCATTCGGCGGTGCAAGGCATCGTCATCCTGTCTTTGATTTGTACTTTGGGTCTTGCTCTCGGCAAGATTCATGTCAAAGGAATCTCTCTTGGCATAGCCTTCGTATTCTTCGTGGGTATTATAGCGGGTCATCTCGGTCTCTCTATTGACCAGAACATGCTGGAGTTTGCAGAAAGCTTCGGTCTTACCATGTTTGTGTATGTGCTGGGTCTTTATGTGGGTCCTAACTTCTTCGGTTCGATGCGTCACGAAGGCATTTCACTCAATCTCTGGAGTCTGGCAGTCATCCTGGTGGGAACCTTGTTCTCGCTCGGCTTGTGCTGGATTTTGCCAATCAGTCTGCCTGATATGATGGGCATTCTGTGTGGCGCCACAACCAATACGCCTGCCCTTGGTGCTGCCCAGCAGGCGTTGCAGCAGTTGGGCTTGCCTAGCGAAGGTGCGGCTCTGGGCTGTGCGGTTACTTATCCGTTGGGTGTTGTGGGCGTTATCCTGGCGATGATGCTCTTGCGCAAACTCTTTGTGAAACCGGAAGATCTGGAGATTCGCAATAATGATGATGACGACCATACGTCTGTCGGACAATACGTAATCGTGAATCCTGCCCTGAACGGCAATACCATCGCAGAGATTACGATGATGACGCATCGCAAGTTCATCATCTCCCGTGTGTGGAGAGGCGAACAGGTGATAGTTCCTCAGGCTGATACGGTTCTTCATACGAATGATAATGTGCTCGTGGTTACCAATAAGGACGAGGTTTCGGCGATGCAGATTCTCTTCGGAAAGAAGGTGGATAAGGAGTGGAATAATGATAAGGTAGACTGGAATGCGATTGATGCGAAGGTAGAAAGCCGCATTATCGTTGTAACCCGTCCGGGACTGAACGGTAAGCGCCTGGGCAGTCTGCAGATGCGAAATTCCTATGGCGTGAATGTGAGCCGAGTGCTTCGTGGTGATATCCGTCTGCTGGCTACCGATGATCTCCGTCTGCAGTACGGCGACCGCCTGACGGTAGTTGGCGACCCTACGAGTATCGACCATGTAGAGCTGTTCCTGGGTAATGCCGTAAAGACTCTGAACGAGCCAAACCTCGGCGCCATCTTCCTCGGAATCATTCTCGGTCTTGCTGTGGGAACCATTCCTCTGGATATTCCTGGAATGACGGCTCCTGTACGTCTGGGTATTGCTGGCGGTCCTATCGTGATGGGTATTCTGATTGGTGCGCTCGGTCCTCGTGTGCATTTCATCTCTTACATGACGCGAAGTGCGGGTCTGATGCTGCGAGAACTGGGTCTTGCCCTCTATCTCGGTTGCTTGGGTTTGGCGGCTGGTGGACAGTTCTTCGAGACGGTAGTCCGTCCGGAAGGTTTGATGTGGGTAGGCATCGGCTTCCTCATCACGGTTGTGCCTGTGGTTATCGTAGGTCTCATCATCCTGAAGACCAAGAAGTATGACTTCGGCAGTATCTGCGGAATCCTCTGTGGAAGTATGGCGAATCCGATGGCGCTTACTTACGCCAACGAGACGCTGGATGGCGATACGCCAAGTATCAGTTATGCTACGGTTTATCCGCTCGGCATGTTTATCAGAGTGGTGATAGCTCAGGTTATCGTGATGTTCTTTGTCTGATGTTACGATGTTTTCATCTGTTTCTGCGGATTTTGTCATCCGCAGATATGAAGAAAGGCTGGTTTCGGTTAGAAATCAGCCTTTCTTGTTACAGTCATTTTCTTTCCCGTCATCGGGTGCTCAAATGTGATTTCCTCTGCATGAAGATGCAGTCTTGTTGCCGGCTCGTTGCCATAGAGCGGATCGCCGATGATAGGGGCATTCAGACCTTCCTGATGAGCACAATGCACTCTCAGCTGGTGCGTTCTGCCCGTTTTAGGATAGAGCGCCAGGCGAAGATGGGTATCGTCAATACGCTCTAGAACCTCGTATTCTGTAATGGCTTCCTTGCCCTGTTCGCGGTTTACCATTTGTCGTGGACGGTCTAGGAAATCTGCTATCAGGGGGAGCGAGATGTAACCTCTTCCGCCTTCAGCTTCTTTCAGAATCCGGTTGCACGATTCCTTGTCTTTTCCGCAAACGATGGCTACGTATTTCTTCTGAACCCGATGATTCAGAAACTCCTTCTGCAGGCGATGATAGGCAAATTCGGTCTTGGCAACAATCATCAGTCCGCTTGTTGCCATGTCCAGACGATGGACGATGAGCGGACCGGTAGCTTCCTGATATTTCCTGCGCATCAGAGCGTAGACGGAAGGCTGGGCTGCATCTTTCCCCGGAACCGAGAGTAAACCTTCGGGCTTATAGATGACTGCCAGTTCACGGTCTTCGTAGAGCGTTTCCACCTTATTATATATAGTAGTTTCGGTCTGTTGGGTTTCAAAGACTGTTTTAGGCAGCATCCAATGTAGTATCGGTTTGCATTTTCCGTTGCAGGCAGGATAAAACTGAAGATGATGTCTGATTTCTTCTTTCGGACTCTCTCCCCACCAGAACATCGCCATCTGCAGAGGCTTGTAGCCATGTTGGTAAGCGTATTGCAGGAGTTTCGGCTCGCAGCATTCTCCACTTCCGGCAGGTGGAATCTTAACCGCCTCGTCCTTGAAAATCTCCAGCAGATCCTTGGTTTCTCCTTCCGCATTCAGCATCTGGAATTTCGAAAACAGCCATTGCTGAAGTTCTTCAGATAACTGTTTGCGGAGCTGTTTCGCACTTTTCAAATCCTTTTCGTAGTTTTCATATAGCGTTTCGTACGCCGTCTTTTCGTTTATCGACTTTTTCAGCCTCTTCAGTTCTGCCTTCATAAACTGGCTCTCTTTTATCATCGCTTTCTCCTCTTCCTCGCTCAGGGGCGTTCCTGCCGAAAGGGCTTCCTGGCGCCTTGCATCTCGCTTTTCCTTTGCTTCTTTTATCTTTGTCTGATAGTTTGCGATAACTTCCTGGCGCTTTTGCTGCAAATCATCAATCAGGTTTTTCGCCTTTATCAGGTTTTCGTTGGCTTCAAACTGTCTGATTTGCTGGTTCATTTCCGAAATCTCAGCCTCATGTACCTTGAAATATCCGTCGGGTTGAAGATAATCGAAAACGGCTGGCACAAAACCTTCCCAGTCGCTTCTGCCGCCAATCTGTCCGCTATAAGCTTTCAGATAGCCAATCTTACTGTTGTCGGCTTCTACGATGAGTACGCCGAACATCTTTCCACGGTCTATTTCCTCCCGCCAGTCGTTTCGCTGTGAGAGTTCATTCTGCAACTCTCTGCATGCTTCGATGCAGAGCGGATGAGGTTTGTAGCTGAATGGATTGTTCATCCTTTCAGGCATATTTTGGGGGGTGATGTTTTTAAATAATTGCATTTCCATGCTACAAAGATACACATTTAAACGCGTTTTAGTTCATATTTTATATAAAAAATGAGTTTTTCAGTTATTTTTTTGTCTATTTGGTTTTTTTGTCGTACTTTCGCCAACGAGAACTTAAATTCATTTAAAAATAGTCTATCATGGCAAGTGAATATAGAAAGATAATGTTGATGCAGATAAAGAATGGAGTGTGCCTTCTGTGCATATTCGCTCTTATGCTGTTGCTTGCCGCTTGCTTCTCCCTTTACACCACGCAAGCAGAGGTAAGATCCTTTAGAGTCATCCTGCTCCTGATTATCGGCTTGCTGGTAATGAGCGTGTTGGCTCTCATCGCTTTCATCCGTTACAAATGGATGCGCAGCAAGCATCAGCATCATGAGGAGATGAACCGGATGATGGCTCTGAAGATGGAGAATGTGCGCAATCGTTTCTCGCCTCATTTTGTATTTAATGTGCTCAATATCTTCGTATCTAATCTTCCGAAGGGGGTTAATGTCAAACCGCTTCAGCTCCTGATACAGGTACTGCGTGCCTACTTGCTTTCTTGTGATAAGATGGCGGTAAGTTTGGAAGAGGAACTGCAGATGGTGACGAGCTATTCTACTCTTCGCCATGAAACCAATCCGTTCCTTCCGATGCCTCAGTTCCATGTTGCCAAGGATGTGGATATGAAGCTCATGCTGCCGTCTATGATTATCCAGATTCCTGTAGAGAATGCTTTGAAACATGCTTTTGTGGGAATGAAAGAGACGGGAGATAAGCCTTTGCTGGATGTAAACATCTGGGTTGAGGACGATATGCTCCGCATAGATGTTACAGACAACGGATGTGGAGTTTCGGGTACCGTTGGCAAGAAAAAGAAAAATTGTGCTGCCAGTACGGGAACCGGATTGAGAATTCTGAACAGTACCATCGAAATGCTTAATGCAAGCAACGAACGCAAGATGTTTTTCAAGATGCAGAGCAACAGAGGAGCATCAGAAGAGGAGGGTGGTACCAGGAATAGAGGAATATGTGTAAGTATCGGAGTTCCATGTAATTACGATTATAATGTCTTTAAGTAAGAAACTTTTCATAAGAATTTAAAACGAAATAACATGCAAGATAGAATTAAGGTTGTGATTGTGGACGATGAACCACAGAGCATCCACAGGTTGCAGGATGATTTGGCAACTCTGGAAGATTTTGAGGTGTTGCAATCTCTGAGAGATGAAATTCCGATGGATCTTATCGTAGTATTTTACAGCGCCTTCGATAAGTATATGATTGATGCGCTCAGAGTCTCTGCCTTCGATTTCCTGTTGAAACCTTATCAGCAGGATGAGTTTGAACTGGTGGTAGACCGAATCCGGCAGAAAATGAAAGATGGAGATGATGTGGATGAAGATGCTTCTTCCGTTCCAGAGTCCTCTTCCTGTTCTTCTGAATCAGTCTTGGCTTCTCAGAAGGCTCAGGATTTTTCGGGAATGAATGGGATGCTGGGAACAGCAGCCAAGCGTCTTGCCATTCAGACCATTTCGGGTTTATTGATGTTGAAGCCCGATGATGTGTTCAGTTGCACTTTTGATGAGGCTACTCATCTTTGGCAGTTGAAGTTGTCGAATGGGCAGGTTTATAAATTGAAGAGGCAGGCCACGGCAAAGACCATCCTTTCCATGTCGCCTTCTCTGGCTCAGGTTCGTCAGGATTGCATCATCAATCTCGATTATCTTCTCTGCATCGAGAATTATACGCTCCGCTGCATCTTTTCTCCTCCTTTCGACCATGAGGAAATCACGGCTTCCCGCCGCTGTTATAAGGCGGTAAAGGATCAGTTGGAGATATTGTAGTAATAGGGAAAAAAATAGGGTGTGCAAGATATAGTCTTTGCATGCCCTCTTCTTCTATGTTTTTATTCTTCAGTAATTCCCCAATCTAATAGCCCTTTTCCTTCCTTGTCCAGTTCGATGCCGAGGCCTATCACCTTTCGCTTGTCTGCTTGGAAAGGCTCCAGGTATTTGTTATCCAGTATCT
>OGZL01003712.1_pt1 | contig 10572 bp, 8 predicted proteins | sample 1576761 | NCBI WGS metagenome assembly OGZL01 (sample SAMEA3541595, study PRJEB24748) | human gut metagenome | biome: human gut; feature: human-associated habitat; material: faeces | place: China | collected 2012
CAAATGGTGGGATTTCGGAAGAAAACAGGGTGGTCTCTTTGTATTTACACCTACGATCACAAAAGAGAACAGTCTGTGGTATCAGGGAACAGCAGATGCTATTTATCAGAATCTGGAATTCCTTAAAAGCAGTCATGAACCATATGTAGTGATCGCATCCGGCGACTGCGTTTATAAGATGGATTACAACAAGGTTCTTGAATATCATATTGCGAAACGTGCAGATGTTACGGTAGTATGCACTACCTGCGATAATCCCAGTGAGATTGAGAGATTTGGTGTTCTCCGTATGAATGAGGACTGCAGGATTGAGGAATTTGAAGAGAAGCCAATGGTTTCTTCTTATAATACAATTTCAACAGGTATCTATGTTATCCGAAGAAGACAGCTGATCGAGCTGATCGAGAGAGCTGCGCTGGAAGGCAGACATGATTTTGTAAAGGATATTCTGATCCGCTACAAGAATCTTAAGAGAATCTATGGATATAAGATTGACACATACTGGAGCAATATCTCCACAGCAGAAGCATATTATAAGACAAATATGGATTTCCTGAAACCGGAGATCAGAAACTATTTCTTCAAACAGGAACCGACAATTAAGACAAAGATTGATGATCTGCCTCCTGCAAAATACAATCCGGGAGCACAGGTGAAGAACAGCCTGGTTGCCAGCGGATGTATTATCAATGGTACGGTGGAGAATTCCGTTCTTTTTAAAGACGTATTTGTAGGAAATAACTGCGTGATCAAGAACTCTGTGATTTTAAACAATGTATATCTGGGAGATAATACTCATATTGAGAACTGCATTGTTGAAAGCCGGGATACTATTCGTGCAAATTCGTATTACTGCGGCGACGGTGAAGTGAAGATCGTCGTGGAGAAAAATGACAGATATATACTGTAAATAAAACAGCCGGATAGATTCGGTAAATCGAAAGGAGTAAATTTGTATCATGAATATTACTGACGTGCGTGTGAGGAAGGTAGCAAAAGAAGGAAAGATGAAAGCGGTTGTTTCCATAACGATCGATGATGAATTTGTAGTACATGATATCAAGGTGATTGAAGGAGAAAAAGGGTTATTTATCGCTATGCCAAGCCGTAAGGCAACAGACGGAGAATATCGTGATATTGCACATCCGATCAATTCTGCAACACGTGACAGGATCCAGACGATCATTCTGGACAAGTTCCAGGAAGTTATGGATGCGGAACCGGAAGAAGCTGCAGAAGCGGAATAACCGGTGAATAAAGAACTGTAAACAGATAAGAAGAAGCACAGGCACTGTCTCTGAAAAAGGGGCAGTGCCTGTTTTTGCTGAGCATTAGTGAAGATAAAATGTTACATAATTATTACATAAATTAATAAAAAGTGTTGATTTTTTTACGAAATATGATATACTGGGTTTCAGATTAACGAGAAAGGTGATTAATTTATGAAGAAAAAAGTTTTTTCATTACTGCTGGCCGGAATGCTTACTTTTTCCATGGGAACAACTGCATATGCAACAGAAGATGCGATTGCTGATATGCAGGCTCAGAAACAGCAGGCAGAAGCCGGACTTGCCCAGACACAGGCGAATATTGACAGCCTTCAGAGCAAGAAGCAGGAGCTGGAGAACTATCTGTCTGATTTGAATACACAGTATGAAGACCTGACTAATGCGATTTCTGAACTTAGCATACAGGCCGGAGAGAAAGAGAATGAGCTGAAACAGCTTCACACAGAATTAAAGAAAGCCAAGAAGGCATTAAATAAACAATATGATGATATGAAGCTCCGCATCCAGTATATGTATGAGAATGGCGGTACATCTGCATTAGAGACTTTGCTGTCATCTAAGGATCTTTCTGAGTTCCTCAACAATGCAGAGAGTGTTGCGAAGATTTCCCAGTATGACAGGACTATGCTGGAGAAATGCGAGAACCTTCAGAACACTATCAAAGATCAGGAAACAACTGCTGAGGAAGAGAAGGCTGCTATTGATCAGCTTCTTGAAGAGAGAGCGGCCAAACAGCAGGAGGTTCAGAATCTTGCAGCAAGCACAAGTGATAACATCTCTTCCTATGTAAGCCAGATCAGCGCAAGCCAGGAAGAAGCAGCAGCACTGACTGCAGAAATCAACAATGCAGATAACAGCATTGCTCAGCTTGTGCAACAGGCAGAAGAGGAAAAAGCAGCCAGAGAGGCAGCGCAGGCACAGGCCGAAGCAGAGGCGGCAGCGGCACAGGAACAGGATGCAGAAGAGAGTTCTGATGATTATGAAGAAGATACAGATTTCTATGAGGAAGACTCTTCGGACAGTCAGGATTCTTCGGAGACTGAAGGATCTGAGGATACTTCTGAAGATTCAGGGGATTCTGATGATGAAGATACATACGAAGAGAACGATGCAGATTTCTATGAGGGAGACTCTGACAGCAATGAATCAGAAGATACATCTGACAGCCAGGCATCCTCAGACAGTTCTTCCGGTCAGGGAAAATACCTTGGTAACTTTACACTGACTGCATATTGCAACTGTGCACAGTGCTGCGGTACAGCAGGTAACCTGACAGCCAGCGGAACAGTTCCGACAGCAGGACGTACTGTGGCTATGGCGGGAGTACCCTTTGGAACACAGCTTCTGATCAACGGAAATGTATACACAGTAGAGGATCTGGGAACACCTTATGGACATGTTGATATTTATTGTGACAGCCATTCAGAAGCATTAAGCTTCGGACTTCAGTCTGCTGAGGTTTATCAGTTGAACTGATAACAAAACAATAATGTGATTAAGAACTCTGGTAAAACAGGGTTCTTTTTTTCGGATTTTTGTCCGGATTGCTATAACATAGGTGGTTTAACTTGAGGATTCAGATGCCTGATGATAAAATGATATATCAGATTTATATACGGTAAAATATAATTGGAATGGAGATAAACAATGAGAATCTGTGGCTTTAATAAAACGACATTGCTGGATTATCCGGGAAAGGTAGCCAGTACTATATTTCTGGGTGGATGCAATTTCCGCTGTCCGTTCTGTCAGAATGGTATATTGGTTGTGGCTCCCGGAGAACAGCCGGATTACAGTCAGGAGGAACTTTTGACTTTTTTGAAAAAAAGAAAGGGGATTCTGGACGGGGTCTGCATTTCAGGAGGGGAACCTACACTGTCAGATGGTCTGGAGGAATTTCTGGGAAAAATCAAAGAGCTGGGCTATGCTGTTAAACTGGACACCAATGGCTCACGTCCGAAGATTGTAAAACATCTGGCAGAAGCCGGACTGATCGATAAAGTAGCTATGGATATCAAAGCCTGTCCGGATAACTATGGAAATCTGACCGGAATAGAAAAGCCTGATATGGACAGTATTTTTGAGACAGCAGATTTTCTGCTGCATGGGAATCTGGACTATGAATTCAGAACAACAGTAGTACGGGAACTGCATACGCAGAAGGATTTTGAAGAAATAGCCGGGTGGCTGGCAGGAGCGAAAGAATATTATCTGCAGGCTTATAAGGACTCAGATGGAGTCCTCAGGCCTGGATATGGAAGCTATACTTTTGAAGAACTTCAGAATTTTCAGAAGATTCTTCAAAAGACGATTTTATCTGTGGGAATCCGGGGCATCGATTAAACGATACCAGTAACCGCCGCGCATTTTTGGAATCTCTATATAGCTGCTTTCTTTGAAGTAAGGAAAGCCAAACATATTTGCCATAAAGCGTTCCTGCTGATTATAAACGCCGGGAACGCCGAGGATATACTGTCCGTTATTTCTTTGTCCTAAAAGCAAATATCCGAAATTATAATGCCCATACTGGAGAAAACGGTTATTGCGCAGTGCACAGTAATGCCGCGGAAAATGCTTCAGGTCATCAAGGTGTATCTTCCATGCAGAAATCAGTTCGCCATCGGAGAAGGGGGAAAATTCGGCAGAGGTTTTTCTGTTTTCTGTATTTCTTTCCGGGACAGGATTGCCGGCATTTTCAGAACTATTGGAATCTTCAACAGTATTATCTGAGATATAGGATGACTCTGTTCCTGGCTTGTTATCAGATGTTCCCTGAGCCGGAATGTTGGCAGACGGTTCAATTGATAAAGAATCGTCAGGAACTTTTGTAAGCGAGATATCTTCGGGTTTTTCTGAAATATCTTCAAGTTCTTCGGGCATTTCCTGTAATACCATACCTGCCGGAACTTCGGGTTTCTGTGAAGTGATTTTCGCAGATTCAGGAATATCTGCGTCAGGCATAGCTTTTATTTCATGGAAATTCTCCGGACGTATAGGCTGATCGTCCCATTCAGTACCAAAGAATCCGCCAGTATCTGAAGTAATGATCATTCCGCCCAACTTACCCATTGCAACGCCGGAGTCATTCATATCTGTTGCATCTGTTATGATCAGGCATTCTACAGTTTCTTTCTCTGTCTCGCAGGTATCCAGAAGAATTCCGTTGATCAGGCCATCCTTTCGTGTAAATCCATAAATATTGCATTTTACATTTTCAGGCAGCCCCGGACAATGCAGATGAATCTCAACAGAACATTGCTGATCTTTTACTTCAACTTTAATAAATCCGCAATTGCTGCCTTTCTTTCCGCTTTCATAGTCATATACATATGCGATAAAACGCCGATATCCAGCCAAAATCCTTCCTCCGTAAAACCAGATTCAATAATGTATATGACCATCAGAAGAAAATATTCGAAAAAATTAAAAAAATTTGAAAAAATCTATTGACAAACTGCGATTTTATTAATATAATAGCACTTGCATTGACGAAGCGTGGCTCAGTTTGGTAGAGCGCTGCGTTCGGGACGCAGAGGTCGTGGGTTCGAATCCCGTCGCTTCGACTACGCATAGGAAGTCTGAAACCAATTGGTTTTCAGGCTTTCTTTTTGCTATTCTGGTAGTGATGCAACAGCAGAAAGGAAAAGAAAAGTTGACAGATCAGGAACGTTTTATGAAAGAAGCTATCCGTCAGGCGAAGAAGGCAGAAGCTCTGGAAGAAGTGCCAATCGGCTGTGTGATCGTGCATGAGGGTAAGATCATCGCACGTGGATATAACAGAAGAAACACAGATAAAAATACACTCTCCCATGCAGAACTGAATGCAATCCGCAAAGCCAGTAAAAAACTTGGTGACTGGAGACTGGAGGGATGCACTATGTATGTGACGCTGGAACCATGTCAGATGTGTTCCGGAGCACTTGTCCAGTCCAGAATAGATGAAGTAGTGATTGGTTGTATGAATGCCAAAGCGGGCTGCGCAGGTTCTGTGATGAATCTTTTACAGGTGGATGGATTTAATCATCAGGTAAAGATTACACAGGGAGTTCTGGAAGAGGAATGTTCTTCTATGTTATCTGAGTTTTTCAGAAAGCTTCGTGAGAAAAAGAAGCAGGAAAAGGCAGCCCTTAAAGCTGCACAGGAAAATCCGGAGGGAGAACCGGAATAATAAAAGTAAAAGACAGACAAAAACAGGAAGAATCTTAAAGGCAATAAGAGTAATAAAAATAACAGAAGTAATGTTACAGGTAGAAATAAAAAGAGGCGAATAAAAAGAATGAAAAAAGATACAACAAACGACATGACCGTCGGCAGCCCGGTGAGCCTGATAATAAAATTTATGATCCCAATGTGCCTGGGAAATCTTTTTCAGCAGTTTTATAATATTGCAGATTCCATTGTTGCCGGAAAATTTATCGGAGTAAATGCCCTTGCAGCTATCGGAAGCACCGGTTCACTGATGTTTTTTGTGACTGGCTGGCTGAATGGACTCAGCAGTGGATTTGCGATTATCGTAGCCCAGATGTTCGGAGCGAAAAAGTTTGACAGGATGCGCCATTATGTTGCCATGTCCATTTACCTTATGGCTGCATTTTCCATTGTCATGACAATAGGTTTCAGTCTTGCGAACAAACCAATCCTGCATCTGATGAATTCGCCGGAAGAGGTATTTGGTGATGTAACTGCATATATGGGAATTATTTATGCAGGTCTTATTATCACAGGTGCATATAATGCACTTGCGGCTTTCCTGCGTGCGCTGGGTGACTCCAAGTCGCCATTGTATTTCCTGATCATTTCGGCTGTGATCAATGTTATTCTGGATGTAGTTTTTATTGTAGTCTTTGGAATGGGTGTAGAAGGATGCGGATATGCCACAGTGATCGCACAGGGAATTTCGGCAGTGTGCTGCCTGATTTATATTGTAAAAAGATTTCCGATCCTTCATCTGGAACGGAAGGATTTTGAGATATGCTGGGACAGTTTCGGCAGACTTCTGAAGCTTGGCATTCCTATGGGACTGCAGTTTTCGATTACAGCAATCGGAACCATTATTGTACAGAGCGCGGTCAATATTTACGGACCTGTACATATGGCCGGATTCTCTGCTGCCGGTAAGATCCAGAATATTTTTGCCACAGTATTTACAGCCTTCGGTGCAACCATAGCAACCTATGTAGGTCAGAACAGGGGCGCAGGAAAAATGGATCGTGTGAAACAGGGAGTCCGTTACACGCAGATGATGGTCCTGGGATGGAGCGTTTTTGTTATGTTCCTGATGTTTTTCTTCGGAAAATATCTGACATATCTTTTCGTAGATCCATCGGAACAGGACGTAGTAAATGTGTCTGTTACTTATTTCCGGACAGTATTCTGGGCATATCCGTTTCTCGGAAGTATTTTCCTCTATCGAAATACTCTGCAGGGAATGGGATATGGACTTGTACCAATGCTTGGCGGGGTATTTGAACTGGTGGCGAGAACCGGAATTGTCGTATTGATTGCGGGACATACTTCCTTTGCCGGTGTCTGTATGGCTGACCCGACCGCATGGATCGCCGCACTGATCCCACTGATTCCTTATTATTTTCATGTGATGAAGAAATATAAGAACAAAAGTCAGGTACAGGCAGTAGAGGATTAATTATTCTTTATCTGATGGAAATTGTATAAGGCTCTTTCCTGCTTCTGTTAATATATGGACTTTTGTAAACCACAAAAATAAGAAAAGCATTCAGAAAATTATCAACAGATAAAATTCTGAATGCTTTTTTATATGATGACCTGCATCATGAATATTCTTTTTTGCGCGCCGCACTTCGGAATGGTCCCACAGACGTTACCTCTACAGTTAACTCAGCCCAGGCACCCTTACGGCACACAAGAGCTTCTGCTTAGTGCTGCTACATTCCTGTCCTGACACGGTTCACAGATTCCTGTTGCGTAAGACCCAAACGTCAACGCCACTTATAGAGGGCAGCTCCACAGGATACAAGCCTCAGATTGGCATCACCCCTGCTGTAGCGGATTGCAGGTACAGGGCACCGCTATCTCCCCGGCTGCGCATTTCTGATTATATAGGCAGGAGGCTGTTTTGTCAATAGTGAATCATTATAGTAAAACTTATTACTGGGAACGGAGTGAACAGTAACAAACGGAGTGAACAGTAACGAACGTAGTGCGTGAATAGTAACTAAAACTTTTCTAACACTATTGTATGAAAACGATAAATATTATATAATAAACAGAAATAAACTATCTTTATTCTGGAAATGGATATGCCAGAGTACACAACATGTCTTGTATGTATGGATATGGATAATTCTTAAAACACAGAAATGGAGGATACTATCATGATTAAAAGAATAGGTATGCTTACCAGCGGTGGTGACTGTCAGGCTCTTAACGCTACCATGCGAGGAGTAGTAAAGGGACTGAGCAACAATTTGGATGAACTGGAAGTTTATGGATTTGATGATGGATATAAAGGACTGATCTATGGTAAATACCGTATGCTTACATCCAAAGATTTTTCCGGAATCCTTACACAGGGCGGCACAATCCTCGGAACATCCAGACAGCCATTCAAACTGATGCGTGTTCCGGATGAGAATGGCCTGGACAAGGTTGAAGCAATGAAGCAGACTTATTATAAACTCTGCCTGGACTGCCTTGTGATCCTTGGCGGAAATGGTACACAGAAGACAGCAAACCTTCTGAGAGAAGAAGGACTGAACATTATCCATCTTCCAAAGACTATTGATAATGACATCTATGGCACAGACATGACCTTTGGTTTCCAGAGTGCGGTAAACATTGCCACAAATGCCATTGACTGTATCCATACGACAGCATCCTCACATGGACGTGTATTTATCGTAGAGATCATGGGACACAAGGTAGGAAGTCTGACACTTCATGCAGGTGTTGCAGGTGGTGCGGATATCATCCTGATTCCTGAGATCCCATATGATATCAAAAAAGTTACCGCAGCGATCCAGAAACGTGCCAAAGCAGGCAAGCGTTTCACAATCCTTGCAGTTGCAGAAGGTGCGATTTCCAAAGAAGACGCAGAACTTCCTAAAAAGAAATACAAAGAGAAACTGGAAGCCCGAGCAAAGAAATATCCGTCCGTTTCCTATGAGATTGCTGACCAGATCTACAAAGAGATCGGAAGCGAAGTCCGCGTTACAGTTCCGGGACATACACAGAGAGGCGGAGAACCATGTCCGTATGACCGCGTTCTTTCCACAAGAATCGGTGCAGGTGCAGCGCAGGCGATCATGGATGGTGAATATGGCATCATGATCGGCGTGGTAAACGGCAAAATTAAACGTGTACCTCTTGAAGAGTGTGCAGGTAAGCTTAAGATGGTATCACCGAAAGATCAGCTTGTAGTTGCTGCCAAACAGATTGGTATCAGCTTTGGTGACTGATTAAGTGAAACAGTACTTGACTGACAGATACTTTTTCATATAAGATATGGATGTAAAAAAGACCGCCGCGGGAATTTTTTCCGCGGCGGCTGTGATAATAAGATAGAGATAACTATTTGGCGCGCTGCTGACAGTGGGGGTGCCAAATAGTTACGATAGGAGTTTACTCATGAGTTACACTGCTCTTTACAGAAAGTTCAGACCGGATAATTTCGCGGATGTCAAAGGTCAGGATCACATAGTGACTACTCTGACAAATCAGATTAAGCATAACCGTATCGGCCATGCGTATCTGTTCTGCGGCACCAGAGGAACCGGTAAAACAACAGTAGCCAAAATTCTGGCGAAGGCAGTCAACTGTGAGCATCCCGTAAATGGCAGCCCCTGTAATGAATGTGCCATGTGCAAGGCAATCCAGGCAGGAACTGCAATGAATGTGATCGAGATCGATGCTGCATCCAACAATGGTGTGGATAATATACGTGAGATCAGAGAAGAGGTTTCTTACCGCCCTACAGAAGGTAAATATAAAGTATATATTATTGATGAGGTTCATATGCTTTCCACAGGTGCCTTCAATGCCCTGCTGAAAACACTGGAGGAACCACCGTCTTATGTTATGTTTATCCTGGCAACTACAGAGGCGCACAAGATTCCGATTACGATTTTATCCAGATGCCAGAGATATGATTTCCACAGGATCACCATAGACACTATCGCGGCCAGACTGGATGAACTGCTCAAAGTTGAAGGTGTAGAAGCTGAGGAAAAAGCAGTCCGATATGTAGCGAAAGCGGGAGATGGTTCCATGCGAGATGCGCTCAGCCTTCTCGACCAGTGTATTGCTTTTTATCTTGGACAGGAACTTACCTATGATAAAGTTCTGGAGGTTCTGGGAGCCGTTGACACCGAAGTGTTTAGCAAGCTTTTGCGAAAAGTAATCCGGGGAGATGTGACAGGTTCCATTCATATCCTGGAGGAACTGATCGTAGGAGGCAGGGAACTGAGCCAGTTTGTGGGAGATTTTACCTGGTATATGAGAAATCTTCTTCTCGTTAAGACTTCTGAGAATCCGGAGGAAGCGATTGATGTCTCATCCGACAACATGAAGCTTCTGAAAGAAGAGAGCACCATGCTGGATGTGGAGACGCTGATGCGGTATATCCGTATTTTTTCGGATTTGTCCAACCAGATTCGATATGCAACCCAGAAAAGGGTCCTTGTGGAGATTGCACTGATCAAGCTGTGCCGTCCTGCAATGGAGACTAATCTGGACTCTGTTCTGGACAGACTGCGTGTGCTGGAACAGCGGATGGATGAACGTCCGGTACAGCAGGTGATCGTGCAGCAGGGTTCAGGGAAAATGCCGGCAGAAACCGGGGCAGTTCAGGAGCCGGCGGGAAACAAAGCACCGGCGAAGGCGGCACCGGAAGATTTGCAGAAGATCGTGGCAGGCTGGAGAGTGATCACAGGACAGACAACAGGGATGTTCAAACAGATGCTTCAGAAATCTGTTCCGAAGTATAACAGTGAGACAGGAGAACCTGTCCTTTATGTGGAATTTCAGGATTTCCTTGGGCAGTCCTATGTGGACAATCCGGAAGCGAAGAAAGAGCTTCAGGACATCATCACTGCCCAGACAGGAAAAACAGTAGAGATCCAGATGCTGGTGGCAGATAAGCATCAGCATACAAATCTGGCAAATATCACAGTAGACCAGGCGATAAAGAATAATATCCACATGGATGTTGTGATAGAGGAAGATCCTGATGAGGAAAAAGGAGAATAAATATTGTTACTGTTCACACACCACTATCCCGCGAGGTGTTTTGGCATGAATATGCCAA
>OGZL01003714.1_pt1 | contig 10572 bp, 5 predicted proteins | sample 1576761 | NCBI WGS metagenome assembly OGZL01 (sample SAMEA3541595, study PRJEB24748) | human gut metagenome | biome: human gut; feature: human-associated habitat; material: faeces | place: China | collected 2012
GCAATAATCTCTATAAAAGGAATCAATTTTAGTATATTCTTTTTAACTGGAGACCGCTCTTTCATGTATCAAATTATTTTTCAAACAAATATAGTTTTTATTAATTGAAAAAACAAATACATAATTATAGATACAGGCAAATAAAGATTGGGCATTCCCGAGCAAAATCCACCTTCAGTTGTTATTCAAAGACAAGGATATTTTATACTATAAAAAGTCAATGTCATGGAAAAAAACATTTTTAAGTTAGATAATGAACAGCTCAAAGCGATTGTATGCTCATTTCGGGATAAAACAGAAGAAGGGTTAAAAACGGAAAATGCAGAGATACAATGCATTCCTACTTTCATTGCTCCAAAAACAACCCATATTAAAGGAAAGTCACTGGTACTTGACCTGGGAGGAACCAATTATCGGGTGGCAATCGTAGATTTCGACAAAGCAACACCAACCGTTCACCCGAACAATGGCTGGAAAAAAGACATGTCAATTATGAAGTCCGTCGGATATACCCGCGAAGAGTTATTCAAAGAATTGGCCGATATGATTATAGGAATCAAACGTGAGGAAGAAATGCCTATCGGTTATTGTTTTTCTTATCCGGCCGAGTCCGTACCGGGTGGAGACGCCAAACTGTTACGCTGGACAAAAGGAGTAGATATTAAAGAAATGGTTGGAGAATTTATCGGAAAACCTTTACTCGACTATCTGAATGAAAGAAACAAAATTAAGTTTACAGGCATCAAGGTAGTAAACGATACTATAGCCAGTTTATTCGCCGGTCTCACAGATAATAGTTATGATGCATATATCGGCCTCATCGTAGGGACAGGAACCAATATGGCAACTTTTATCCCTGCCGATAAAATTGAAAAACTGGATCAGTCATGCAATGCACATGGATTGATTCCTGTCAATTTGGAATCAGGCAATTTCCATCCGCCCTTTCTGACCGCGGTAGATGATACCGTTGACGCTATTTCCGGTAATCCGGGAAAGCAACGTTTTGAGAAAGCGGTATCCGGTATGTATCTGGGAGACATACTGAAAACAGCCTTTCCGCTGGAAGAGTTCGAAGAGAAATTCGACGCACAGAAACTGACTTCCATTATGAATTACCCGGACATCTACAAGGATGTATATGTACAGGTAGCACAATGGATTTATGGCAGATCCGCACAATTGGTTGCCGCCTCACTTACGGGGCTTATCATGTTACTGAAATCCTATAATAAGGATATACGAAAGGTTTGCCTGGTAGCCGAAGGCAGCCTTTTCTGGAGTGAAAACAGGAAGGATAAAAACTATAACATTCTCGTTATGGAAAAACTGAGAGAACTCCTTCAATTATTCGGCCTGAAAGATATTGAAGTGGATATAAAAAGTATGAATAACGCAAACCTGATAGGGACAGGCATTGCGGCATTATCATAATATACTCCCGTCACTGCCGGCATCCTCACAATTCTATGAGGCATTTTAATGTAGCGGATTCATCAATAAACTTTTCTTAAAGTTTATGATGAATCACGACTACATTTGAAAAATCATAGACAAACACAAAGACTGGTAAAACCAAGTCATAAAACCGATGTTGCTACAACCGTGTTTACCTCATTTAAAGAAATGTCCGCCCGATATTATTTATTATAAGGAATCACACTTAAACTATAATTACCATCAGGCAACAAATCCGAATCAAATTCTATTTCAATATCTTTAGACTCTCCTTTCAACAATGTGAAATAATTATCGTTCATCAAAGCAGGTAATATACGCTCACCATCAGAAGAGCGAATAGCCTGTACGTGAACAGCAAAAGCGACTGATGATCCCACATTTTCGATCTTTGCTTTAATCACTTTCTTAACATTACTATCCACTAAGCTTGATGTTGTGCGCAATTTGGCTTTCGGCAAATTATTCAATGCTTTATAGTCTCCCGGTTTATTGGAACGCCAATAAAAGTTATCAGAAAGCAGTTGCCCGTTTTCATCGTTCAGTTCCAACTTGATGAAATGCACAGGAGTCAAATCCGTTGGCTTCTTTTTTCTACCATATAATTCAAATTCATAAAGTGAATATCCCCACATAGTAGCCTGTTTCAACCCTTGCATTTTCACATAACGAGTACGAACAGGTTTTATCTTAATCTCTTCGACACCGCCTTTAGAGTCCTCATTGATATAAATTTCTTTCCAGTTTATTGCATCATCCGAAATCAACAGTTTATAAGCTTTTGCATGAGCAGCCTCCCAGTTCAATATGACAGAGGCTATTTCAGTAGGTTCACCCAGATCAACATAAATCCATTCTTCATCACGGGGTTCACTCGCCCAACGACTGCCATCACTGGCATCAATCGCGGCACTTGGCTCTCCGGCATCTGCCGAAATGGAGGAAGCAACCGCTTTCTTACCGAAAGCAAGGTTGTCTGTTGTAAAATTCAGATGGAAACAATAGGAATCCTTATTAGCGGCGGCATCCAAAACTACAGACTGGCTATAACGCCCCATTTCTTTCCCATCCAGATTATAGACTTTACCTGTAGCCGTAAGTCCTTTCTGCTCTTTCAAAGTGGTATTGATCACTTTTACACTATTATCAGCATAACTCCACTGAATATGAACCGGTTCACACGCCTTTCTGATTCCCCAGTAAGCCCCCGTCAAGTCATAATAATAATCATAGGTTTGCCATACCAATGAAGGATAAGCCGACTGCCCCATCCAAGTCAATATGCCGGAAGCATCTTCCCAAATATGATGTTGAAAGCCTTCGTACATCGCTTTATTCACCTCAACATTCACTAATTGAGCTTTCCGGCAAAAATCTTCAATACCTTTCGCTTTACCATAATTGAACTCTACGGTAGAGAAATATTTGTCGGGACTGGCGTTCCCCGCCGAATTGCCAAAGAAATGCTTGTCCCACATTTCATTACGTGGCCACCAATCTTTTTCGGGCATAAATTTCTTAAAGCTATCGAAAGTAGTAAAGACAGCTGTACCTATTTCTGTACGGAATCCCCATCCTTTGGTTATATTGGCACCATATCCATAAGGGGCTTTGGTAAAATACCAGTTAGGATGAGAGTTAGTCCAAGGTCCACTCCCGGAAAGGCCGTCACTATGGGAATTGGCATGATAGGCCCGATCACCCCCATCGTATGTTCTAACGTCTTCCTCCAGCCACTTATTAAGAGGCGGTAACGGATACCCCTCATTATCACCACACCACACTGCAATACAAGCATGATTACGCAAACGCTTGATCTTTTCCACTGCATTCATATTGAAAGCAAAAACATCATCCGGAAGATTCGAATTTGAATTTAACCAGAAGTCGTCCCACACCATAATGCCGTATTTATCGCAAGCTTCATAAAACTCATCATCCGTAACCGAACCGATCCAATTGCGTATCATATTAAAATGCATCTCATTGTGAAGTTTCAATTTAAGATCATATTCTTCACCCCGACAACGCAACATATATTCGCTCATTCCCCAGTTTCCTCCTTTTACATAAACAGGTTCACCATTTATTTTAAGATGAAGCACACCGTCAACCAGCTCGGAACCGTATTCACGAATACCAAATGTAATATTCTGTTTATCAGAAGCCTTACCATTCACCATATAAGTCAGTTCGCAGGTATAAAGATTCGGCTGTCCGTAACCATTAGGCCACCACAAAGCAGGATTCTGAATTATAAATTGACTGAACTTGCTATCATCCAGAAGAAAAGTCCGCTGTTTGCCTGCCTCAATTACCAAATCTTCGGTAAATTCAATGTTGCCCGGCTGAATGATACCTTTCAACACTCCTTTCTGCTCTATATCTGTATGATTCCGTAGTTCCAACTGCAAGCTTAAAACCGCTTTGTTTTTAGAAGGAACTTTCGAACGTATCCAAGGATCGACGATAGACACTTCGCCGGTTTTTGTCAAATAGACGTCGTCAGTAATACCAGTCAAAAGACCGGGAACATAAGGCATCCAATCCCAGCCGGCACATGACATATAAGTAGGACTTGCATAATTGGGAACCGGAGTGCCTACCCAATGCACAAGGACGGCAAGCACATTCTTACCGTTTTTTGACAGCAAATCGGTTATATCGAAATTCCCCCGATGCATAAATCCATCAAGCAACCCGAGACGCGTCCCATTAAAAAATATTTCTCCTTTACGGTTAACCCCTTCAAAATTTAGCCATACTCTTTCTCCGTTTTCCACCTCCGGCGAATTAAACTCTGTACGATACCAGAAGTTACGGTCATATTTTGCTTTATCGACTTTATACGCATTATCAGCAAAATTCGGATCAGGCTCCAGTCCTTCTAATACATACGAACCAAACACCGTTCCCGGCACAGTTGCTTTGACCCAATCCCTCGTGTCATATCGGGTAGTCATCATATCAGAAGGATGCTCAATTTCTGCCTGAGCTTTCACTTTCCATATCGTCAGATTTCCATCACTATTCAATGAAATTTTTACTTTTTGTGCATGAACGGTGATACCAGTAAATAATAAAACAAGTAACAGTGTAGTCTTCCAAATATTCATATCTTCTATTTCTTTTTCACATTACAGATCAGTATATGAACGATTAATCGCTCATATACCCCTAAAAAAGAAATCAGATAGTCATATTATTATATTTTGTATTCCTCTATCTTCCTGTACAAAGTGGTAAGACCGATCTTCAGCAAGCGGGCAGTTTCCGTCTTGTTGCCTTTCGTATATTCCAGGACGCGGGCAATATGCCTTCGTTCCATAGCAGCCAGTTCAAAACTACCGATATTATCATCCGAACATTCATAATGAGTATTCTGAATCTCCAACGGAAGATCGCACACATCCAGATGCCCGCCTTCGCAGACAATCAGACTCCGTTCTATCACATTCCGCAATTCACGGATATTTCCTTTCCAGGGTTGCTGTTCCAACGCATGAAGAAAAGCAGGAGTCATCTCATTGACCGTATACGAAAGTTTCTCGGAAAAGCTCTTTGCAAAGGCAGTGGCAAGAATTCTGATATCACCGGTACGTTCGCGAAGTGCCGGCAGATGTACCTGAAATACCGAAAGACGATAAAACAGGTCTTCACGGAAACGTCCCGCTTTGATTTCCTCTGTCAGATTGCGGTTGGTAGCAGCAATAATACGAACATTCACGTGCGTCGGTTTCGTATCTCCTATCTTTATATATTCGCCTGTTTCGAGAATACGCAGCAATTTGGCCTGTAGTTCAAAAGCCATTTCTCCGATTTCATCCAAAAAGATCGTACCGTTGTTGGCTTCTTCGAAGAGTCCTTTCTTGTCCTTCAAAGCTCCGGTGAAGGACCCGGCTTTATGCCCGAACATTTCACTCTCCAGCAGTTCCTTACTGAAAGACGAACAGTTCACGGCAACAAAGCTCTGTTTGCTCCGCTTACTATTATAATGTATGGCTTGTGCAAATACTTCTTTTCCGGTCCCCGTTTCTCCGGTCAACAACACCGGAACATCAGTCACCGAAACCTTCTGTGCCAGCATAACAGCTTCTTTCAGCACTTTCGATTCTCCCAGAATGGAATCAAAAGAATATAGCTGACTGACTTTCTTTTCCAGTTTCTCTAACCGGACATTCATCTTAGCCTTCTCAACGGCACGACTGATCAGAGGGATAATCTTATTATTATCGTCCCCTTTGGTTATATAATCAAATGCACCGTTCTTGATTGCCTGCACTCCGTCGGGTATATTACCGTGAGCGGTAAGAAGAATGACTTCCACATTCGGAGCTGTCTTTTTAATGTTCAACACCAGATCGACCCCGTTTCCATCGGGAAGAAAGACATCACACAAAGCCACATCCGGCTGTTGAATTTCCAACTGCCTGATAGCTGCCTTGCAATCACCTGCCTGACACACCTCATAACCCTCCAGTCCGAGCATACGAGCCAACAGGCTACGAATCTGAACCTCATCGTCAATGATAAGAATTTTACTCATAATTAATTTATAAAAAATGAAGAAAGACAAACAGGGTGCGCAAATATAAGTCTTTTTTCTATGATCCGAGAACAATTCTCCCTACTTTATTGTTATTTCCATAGGAAACTATTTACGCAACAAACTTATGAAGATCATTATTATTGGAGGCGTTGCCGGAGGAGCTACCACTGCTGCCCGGATCAGACGCACAAACGAAGCAGCTGAAATCATCCTTTTAGAAAAAGGAAAGTATATCTCTTATGCCAATTGCGGACTGCCGTATTACATCGGAGGCGTGATCAAAGAACGGGAAAAACTGTTTGTACAGACGCCCGAAGCATTTTCTACGCGCTTTCGTGTAGACGTACGAACTGAAAATGAAGTAATCTTCATCGACCGGAAGAGAAAAACAGTAACGGTAAAACAAAGTAGCGGAGACACTTACGAGGAAAGCTACGACAAATTACTGATATCGACCGGAGCCTCCCCTGTACGTCCTCCCCTGCCGGGAATCGACCTGAACGGAATCTTCACACTCAGGAATGTAGCCGACACAGACCGAATCAAAGAATATATCAACAGTCATGCTCCCCGAAAGGCTGTTGTCATCGGAGCCGGATTTATCGGGCTGGAAATGGCAGAGAACCTGCACGCACAAGGAGCTAAAGTTTCTATTGTGGAAATGGGCAATCAAGTGATGGCTCCCATCGACTTCTCCATGGCATCCCTTGTACACCAGCATTTGATGGACAAAGGAGTGAACCTGTATCTGGAGCAGGCAGTAGCTTCTTTCGAAAGAGACGGAAAAGGATTGAAAGTCATCTTCAAGAACGGACAGTCCATCTCTGCCGACATCGTTATACTTTCCATCGGCGTACGTCCGGAAACGACACTGGCACGTGCCGCAGAGCTGAAGATCGGCGAAGCCGGAGGAATCGCCGTCAACGACTACCTGCAAACGTCGGACGAATCGATTTACGCCATCGGTGACGCTATCGAATTCCGCCACCCGATCACCGGAAAACCGTGGCTCAATTACCTTGCTGGTCCCGCCAATCGTCAGGGACGAATTGTCGCAGACAACATTCAGGGAGCACACATCCCTTATGAAGGAGCCATCGGAACTTCCATTGCAAAAGTATTCGACATGACTGTTGCTTCTACCGGATTACCCGGCAAACGATTGCGGCAGGCAGAAATCAATTATATGTCTTCGACCATCCATCCGTCCTCTCACGCAGGATATTACCCGGATGCCATGCCGATGAGTATTAAAATCACTTTCGACCCGAAGACAGGTAAACTGTACGGCGGACAGATCGTCGGCTATGACGGTGCAGACAAACGAATTGACGAAATCGCGCTTGTCATCAAGCATGAAGGTACGATCTATGATCTGATGAAAGTGGAGCAGGCTTACGCCCCTCCGTTCTCTTCTGCCAAAGATCCGGTAGCCGTTGCAGGATACGTAGCCGAAAACATCATAACTGGGAAAGTACAACCCGTCTATTGGAGACAGTTGAGGGATATCGAGATGGAAAACAATTTCCTACTGGATGTACGTACTCCTGACGAATTCTCGCTCAATACACTGCCGGGTGCAGTGAACATTCCGCTGGACGAACTGCGTGACCGGCTGGATGAACTGCCGAAAGACAAGATGATCTATACATTCTGTGCCGTCGGACTCAGAGGATACCTTGCTTATCGCATTCTGGTACAGCATGGATTTGAAAAGGTACGCAACCTTTCCGGAGGATTGAAAACATACCACGCTGCCGCAGCACCCATCATCCTGAGAGAAGAAAGTGAGAACGAAGTACCTGCACAACCGAACGCAAACATACAACAGCCGGCAGATGCGCAACCTCAAAAGACAGTTTCACCAGTTGAAGCAGTGAAGACAATCCGTGTAGACGCTTGCGGACTGCAATGTCCGGGGCCGATTCTGAAAATGAAAAAGACAATGGATTCGTTGGTTTCCGGCGACCGGGTAGAAATTACCTCAACCGATCCGGGATTCCCGCGTGATGCTGCCGCATGGTGCAACTCGACAGGAAATCAGTTGATTTCCAAAGAAACAGCAGGAGGAAAATCTGTAGTAGTGATCGAAAAGGGCGAACCTAAATCCTGCAATATTGTTACCTCCTGTGAAGGCAAAGGAAAAACTTTCATCATGTTCAGTGATGATTTAGACAAAGCTTTAGCTACCTTTGTGCTCGCTAATGGCGCAGCTGCCACCGGACAAAAGGTAACGATCTTTTTCACCTTCTGGGGACTGAACGTTATCAAGAAGCTGCATAAGCCGAACGTCGAAAAAGATATCTTTGGAAAAATGTTCGGCATGATGCTCCCTTCCAGCTCCCGAAAGTTGAAACTCTCTAAAATGAGCATGGGAGGAATAGGAGGAAAAATGATGCGGTACATCATGAACCGGAAAGGAATCGACTCTCTGGAGTCCTTACGCCAACAAGCTCTGGAGAACGGTGTGGAATTTATCGCCTGCCAAATGTCCATGGACGTCATGGGAGTGAAACAGGAAGAACTTCTGGACGAAGTGACAATAGGCGGAGTAGCAACATACATGGAACGGGCGGATAATGCAAATATCAACCTGTTTATATAGAAAAAGAACAAACAAAAAAACAAGTAGCATATGAAGACAATATGTGTAATGCGCGATGTATTCAAAGCAATGGCAAGATTTGAAGATGCATTTGAAAAAGTGTATCAGGTATCATTAAATGAAGCGATGATATTATGTGCCCTGCAAGAAGCCTCGCCCAATAATATGACGGCCACGAGCCTGTCCAAACGAACGGAGCTGACACCCTCGCACGCTTCAAAAATGCTCCGGATTCTGGAAGAAAAAGAACTGATTGTCAGAACACTCGGGGAAGAGGACCGGAGACTGATGCAGTTCCATCTCAGTCAGAGCGGTAAAAAACTAGTCCGACAATTAGCACTTGAAAAAGTGGAAATACCGGAATTACTGAAACCGCTATTCGAATCGGTAGATTCCTAAATCAAGCAGCCCGATATATGTAATATCGGCTTGCAGAAGAATAAAACGGTGAACCGCCTGTTCATATATTACAGGTTGTTCACCGTTTCTCGTTTCGTCATTCTTCAAGCCACCCTCTAAGAAGAGACATCACTTTCTGCTTCTGATCTTCGGACATTGTACCGATGCGTGCAAGATGACTGCCTCCCGGCTCTACAAAAACATGAATATTCTTTTTATTCTTCAGCCATGTTACTCCGGCAGCTGTCCAGGGATCATTCTGACCATAGATAAAAATCATCTTCGGATCGTTCTTCTTCAAGAACCGCACAATCTTATTGCTCAATGTCTTATCGAATTTCATCTTCCGCATATCTTCCGGCAACATCAGTCTTCTCAGATAATCCTTGCTGGTCTTTATAGAAAGGTAAGGTTTAAAAGGAGCGATATCGTATCCATAATACCCCAATTCGCGGGCAGCCTGCACGAAGAAAGAAAGAGTCGGGCTGTCTACTATAAAATAAGAAGGTCCGCTGATTGCCAGCAAATGATCCAGCAGTGTATCGTCAGAAGCCGAGGTTTCCGGTATACTACGGATATCCGTTCCCCATTGCCAGATAGAGAAAGAGTATTCCAGCACACAGAAATCGTATATTTCTTCCAGAGGAGCGCGGAATGTATAGTTCTTTTCAGTACACATTTTTTCAAAACGGGGCAACAAACGAGCCTTTCGCTTCAATACTTCCAACTGGAAATCTTCTATTTTTTTCCTATCGGCTTCCGTACCTACCCGGCGGAGGAAAGGTTCGTGCCGACCGTCTTCACGCGCATAACAAAGAGGAGCAACATAAGGCACGGAAACATCCACATCGTCGGGGAAGAAAACACGGTATAATAAGGAGGTCTGCCCACCCTTGCTGATCCCCGTACTGATCCATTTGCCAGGATATAAAGTCTTGAAAGCGGTTGTCACGGCATGCAAATCCTCGGCAGAATTCTCTGCGGTCAGGTATTGCCAGTCGCACGGTTCGGGAGTGGATTCGAGAAAGTAGCGATGCTCCACAAAGATCATATTGGCATCGAACAATTCAGAAAGTTCTTCCCGATAAGTGGGGCGCAAAGCATACCCTGCCCCATATCCTTCAGTGACAATCACTGTGGGACGGTCATAACCGACGTGTCCCACAATCACACGCTGGCGGAAACTTCCCTTTTCGGGATGTCGATGATCCAGCGGCTGAGTCAGGTACATTACATACTTTTCCGGGAAGCGGCTGGTGTCGAGCGACTTTATTCCGCTGACGGACTTATTTTTTTCGATCTTCTGAATAAACGATTCCTGCGCCGACAATGAGACGGGCGCAACTGCGATCAGCAGCACGATTGAGAACCATACGAAAAGAGGTATCCGAATGTGTTTCATAAGCATTTGAGTGTTAATTTTCTCGCAAAGATAATCATTTGCACGAACCTTTTTACACATTTCTTGTTGTTTGTAACAAAAGCCCCAAGGTACCAGGGCGTGATTTTTATATAACCTAAACATTATAAAAGATATGAAGAAATTAATTCCTATTTTATT
>OGZL01003719.1_pt1 | contig 10562 bp, 8 predicted proteins | sample 1576761 | NCBI WGS metagenome assembly OGZL01 (sample SAMEA3541595, study PRJEB24748) | human gut metagenome | biome: human gut; feature: human-associated habitat; material: faeces | place: China | collected 2012
GCTCCTGCTGCTTTTGATTCTCCGATCACGTCTTTTAAAGCATACTTAAACTGGCTTCTTCTTCTACTTCCAACATCTGCAACTGTTACCTGATCATCTTGGTCAATTTCTACTAAAGTAATAAAATGTCCACCATTTGTAAAATATCCAGGACCCATTAGTCCAATAACAAAGTTACCATTTTTTAATGCAGCTTTAATTTTTTCATAATCTGTTCCTGCGCCTTCACATTGTAATCCAAAGTGCTCTACCATGGCAGGGATTCCTTCATGCACAGATCCTGCAGATGAATAATATCCATTTTGTGATCCCCATGATGCAACATCAACTGGTGTTACCCATTTTGATGTAAGATTTGTAATGCATACAGCGATCGCACTTGGTCCACATCCTGCAGAATGAATGCTCAGTCCACTGTGATTCCATGCTTCATCTGCCTGATTAAAATAAACATAGGATCCAACGTATTCTTTATGATTTTTCTTTTCCAAAGACATTTCAGCATAAGTTTTGATTGATTTTTGTTCCGCCTTATTCTGCTTCTTTTTTTTCTTTTTGGCTTTTTTATTTTTCTTTGATTTCTTTTCCTGATTTTTATTCTCTTTTTTCTTAGAATTTTTCTTTTTCGTGTTTTTCTTTTTTACCTTCTTTTTGTTTTTCAAGAAGTTTCTTTTTACGCGTAATATCACCGCCGTAACATTTTGCAAGCACGTCCTTACGCATTGCTCTAACAGTTTCACGAGCGATAATCTTTGAACCGACTGCCGCTTGAATAGGCACTTCAAAAAGCTGACGCGGAATTGCCTCTTTAAGTTTTTCAGCCATTTTTCTGCCGCGTGAATATGCACTGTCCTTATGAACAATAAACGAAAGTGCATCAACCATTTCACCGTTAAGCAGAATATCAAGTTTAACAAGGTTACTGCGTGTATATCCGCAAAGTTCATAGTCAAATGACGCATAACCTTTAGTTCTTGATTTTAATGCGTCAAAGAAATCGTATATAATTTCATTAAGCGGAAGTTCATAGAATATCTCCGCTCTTGACGCGTCCATATACGTCATATCCTTATATATTCCGCGTCTTTCCTGACATAATTCCATTACATTGCCGACATAGTCTTTAGGTACCATAATCGTAGCCTTAACCATAGGTTCTTCCATATAATCAATCTCTGCAGGATCGGGAAGATTTGTAGGGTTATCCACCCACACCATTTCACCGTTCGTTTTATAAACCTTATATATAACGCTCGGTGCTGTTGTTACAAGGTCAAGATTATATTCTCTTTCAAGTCTTTCCTGTATAATCTCCATATGAAGAAGTCCCAAAAATCCGCATCTGAATCCAAAACCAAGTGCAACAGATGTTTCCGGTTCAAACATAAGTGCCGCATCATTAAGCTGTAGTTTAGACAATGCGTCCTTTAAATCTTCATACTGTGCACCGTCGGCAGGATAGATACCGCTGTACACCATAGGATTAACCTTTTTATATCCCGGCAACGGCTCTGCCGCCGCATTTTTAACAGTTGTAATCGTATCACCGACACGCGTATCTTGAATATTTTTAATGCTTGCCGCAATATATCCGACATCGCCTGCCGCCAATCCCTTATTAGGCACAAGTCCGGCAGGGTGCATAACGCCGACTTCAACAACGTCAAACTCAGCACCGGTCGCCATCATTCTTATTCTGTCACCGGGTTTAACTGTTCCCTCTTTAATTCTTACATAAACAATAACGCCTTTATAGCTGTCATAATAAGAGTCAAATATAAGTGCCTTTAGCGGTGCATTTTCATCACCTGTCGGTGACGGAATTTTTTCAACAATTTCTTCAAGTACAGATTCCACGTTAAGACCTGTCTTTGCCGATACTTGAGGCGCGTCCTCCGCAGGTATTCCTATAACGTCCTCGATTTCGTTTATTACCATCTCGGGTTGTGCAGACGGCAGGTCTATTTTGTTGATTACCGGTACAACTTCAAGGTCATGGTCGATTGCAAGATATGTGTTTGCAAGTGTTTGTGCCTCGATACCCTGTGACGCGTCAACAATAAGTATCGCTCCCTCACACGCCGCAAGCGAACGTGAAACTTCATAGTTAAAGTCAACGTGTCCCGGTGTGTCAATTAAGTTAAGAGTATAAATTTCTCCGTCATCACGCTTATACTTTAGTGTAACGGCGTGTGCCTTAATCGTGATGCCTCTCTCACGCTCCAAATCCATATTATCAAGGAGCTGTTCCTCCATATCACGTTCCGAAACTTCTCCCGTAAGTTCAAGCAATCTGTCGGCAAGTGTTGACTTACCGTGATCTATATGTGCTACTATACAAAAATTTCTGATTTTACTCTGTCTTTCGTTTGACATATTTTCTCTCCTAAAATATTCGATAATTATTTTTTTATTATATCACAAATTGCCTGTCTGTGCAACGATTATTTTGCGTTAAGCACCGCCGCAATCGCTCTTGCAACATCTTTTCCGCCCTCTTTCGCCTGTGCAAGAGTATTTCCGTTACTTCCGACCTCCAATATCAAACTTCCTTTAGTCATATGCTCGTTAAATCGTTCTTTTCTTAGATTAATAGGTCGCATAACTCCGGGATACATTATTTCAGCCGCATTTTGAATTTTAGCCGCAAACTTCAAATTCTCCTGCCAATTTTCGTGCCACAATCCCATACTGTTCGTACCGACAACAAGCATAACCTGTGCAGTCGATATTCCGTTTTCTTCACACGTAACCGCAAGTTTTGAGCCGTCCGAATAAATAAATGCGTCACGATGTACGTCAAGTACAATTTCTATTGTCGGATTGCTTTTAAGCTGTGTTTCTATCGTTGACAACGCCCTTGTATAAGAGCCTTGATATGACGGATAATCGTGATAAGTTGTGTCGTGTACCGTCTTTATACCGTTTTCTTCAAGCACTCTGCATATCTCGTCACCTACCGCAACCACGTTCATACTCGCGTCCGTATTTCTTTCTGTTTCACCGTTCATCTGGTCGCCGTCATAACATTCCGTTGTATGCGTATGTACAACAAGAACTTTCGGTCCGTCCGCATCTGTGTTTATTGAAAACTCCTCCGCACACAAAGCATTTACATCCACATTATATGTTGTCGCATTGTTCAGCTTTAAATTATTCGCCGTACAAATTTGTGATTTGTCTGGCATTGGTACTTCTTCCTGTACTGTGTCAGGTGTTTGCTCCGTTTGTTCTTCTCCCAGCTCAGTATTTTCTTCCGCAATTTCTTCACTTGTATTCTCCTGCTCCGTCTGTGAGGTTGTCCCGTCAAATACCGATGAATATTCACTTATTATTGTTTCCGGATTTTCAATATCAAACCCTAATATTTTCTTTGCAAAATCCTTTAAGCTGAATATCTTTTCATTATTATTCGGCAGACCCTCGGCAAGTATATCTTCATATATTTCATTTTGATAATTAAACACATTCGCCGTTTTGGGAGGAATTAAGCTCACCGCCGTAATAATACCGCCTAAAAACAAAATACCCACTACGGCTATGATAAGTTTCTTTTTTGTTATAACAACAGTTTTAAATTTCATAATTTTATCCCTTTCATAGAGTGCTATTTTATAAATACGCAAGATTTTTTTAAATATGTCGAAAAAATTTTCAAAAAAAGCTTGCAATTACGCTTGAACTGTGGTATAATTTTGTAGTTATTACGGATAGTCCTCTGCCTCGGTCGGCACGAATGTCCCAGATTATTAAGGAGGATTTAATGATGAACACACAAGAAATCATTAACGCTTTGACAAAAGACCAAATCAGAACAGATTTACCTGAACTTGTAGTTGGTAACAACGTAAAGGTTTACCAAAGAATCGTCGAAGGTTCTCGTACAAGAACTCAGATGTTTGAAGGTACAATCATCAAAGTACAGGGCGGCGGTATCGCTCAAACTTTCACAGTAAGAAGAGTTTCTTACGGCGTAGGCGTTGAAAAAACATGGCCTGTTAACTCACCTAACATTGAAAAGATTGAAGTTTCAAGAAAAGGTAAAGTTAGACGTGCAAGACTATTCTATCTTCGTGACAGAGTTGGTAAAGCAGCAAAAGTTAAGGAAAGAATCTAATTTCCTTATAATACGAAAAGGGGCATTTCGGTGTCCCCTTTTTTGTCTTTAAAAATTAACATTTTATTCATTGTAACTTGAATAGAAATGTAGTATAATCATTTTATATAGTATGTCAGGAGGAAGAAAAAAATGAGTGAACAAGAAGAAAAGAACGAAAACGTAACGGAAACAGTTGCTAAGGAAGATAAAAAGACAAGCCTTGCAAGAGAAATTTGGGAATGGGTATATACACTTGCTATCGCAATAGTAATTGCTATGCTTATCAAAGGCTTTATATTTGACATTGTACGTGTAGACGGTTCAAGTATGTTCCCTACACTTGTAGATAACGACAGACTTATAGTTACAAAACTCGGCTACACTCCGAAACAAGGTGATATTATCATTCTTGACAGTGAATACAAAAACCGTGAAGAATACTTTGACAGATTGGCTGAATCAAAAGACAAAGAAGAACTTTCTTCATTTGAAAAATTCTTTGCACAAGGCAGTATGCCTTCAAATCTTAAGAAAAAGTATTATGTAAAGAGAATAATCGCCATGCCGGGTCAAACAATAGACTTGGTTGACGGTAAAGTATATGTTGACGGTGAAATGCTTGACGAGCCTTATTATGACGGTTTGACAACTTCAATAGATCCTACCGTTGAATATCCTATCACCGTGGACGATGACTGTGTATTTGTTATGGGTGACAACAGAACCCGCAGTAAGGACAGCCGTTCATCAGAACTCGGTCAAGTTCCTTTTAAAGCAATTTTAGGTAAGTCACAAGTCAGAATATGGCCTTTATCGGATATAGGTCTTACTAAATAATTAACGAGGTACTTATGCAGAATTTACAATGGTATCCCGGTCATATGGCGAAAACACGCCGTTTGATTGAGGCAAATCTTAAATTAATTGACGTTGTTGTTGAAATATTGGACGCGCGTATTCCTTTTTCGGGACGTAATCCACATTTTGACGATATTATAAAAAACAAACCGAGACTGCTTGTTTTAAATAAAGCCGACCTTGCAGATAAAAACAGAACAAAACTGTGGATTGATTGGTATGCAGAGCAAGGTCTTAAGGTTATTCCGATAAGCTGTACGACAGGTATGGGCATTAATACGGTGCTTGCAGAGGCTCGTGCGCTTATTCAGGATAAAATTGACCGTGAAAGAGAAAGAGGACGAAACCGAACTTTAAAAATAATGATGGTCGGTATTCCGAATGTAGGAAAATCAAGTCTTATAAACCGTCTTATCGGTAAAGCAAGCACAAAAACAGGTGATAAACCCGGCGTCACCCGCGGTAAGCAGTGGCTTAGAATTAAAGGTGATGCGGAACTTCTTGATACTCCGGGTATCCTTCCGCCGAAATTTGAGGACCAAACAGTTGCCGTAAAACTTGCTTACACAGGCGCTATAAAAGACGAAATAATGAACACTGAACTTCTTGCCTATTCCCTATGCGATTATCTACGTGACAATTATCCGAACGAACTTTGTACACGATACAAACTTGATACTGTCGAGGGACTTAAAGGATATGAAGTGTTGGAGAAAATCGGTAAAAAACGCGGTTTTGTTATTTCAGGCGGTGAAATTGATATGGAACGTGCCGCAAATATGGTACTTGACGAATTGCGCGGTGCAAAAATCGGTCACATAACCCTTGAAACTCCGTCACAATTAAATGAACAGGAATAAACTAAAAAGAGGAACGCATCAAAAACGTTCCTCTTAAAATTTGTTTTCAAAAGAAAAACGCCCTTTTTCTTAAAGGACGCTTAATTTTCAAGCTACATTATTTAATGATAAACTTATCAAGTTCTTCCATAAACTTATCGCAGTCATCAGAATGTACTTCAACCTTAATAGGCTTAGACAAATCCAAGCTGAAGATACCCATGATAGATTTTGCATCAACGACATATCTACCTGATGTCAAGTCTACATCGAAGTCATACTTACTTACGATATTCACGAAATCTTTTACGTCATTAATAGAGCTTAGTAATAAATCAAATGTTTTCATAATTTTATTCCTCCTTATTTCATGCGTGAAGCCTATTTGTATATGTAATCTCTTACATTACCTATAATACAATTTTTTTCTGAAAAAGTCAATAGCTATTGCGTTTTTAAAAAAAATTTTATATAATAATACTAATGTCGTTAAGGTATTTTTTACGATATTGTCAAAAGATATACTTGAAAGGTTGAAAAGATGAAAAAAGCAGCATTTTATACACTTGGTTGCAAGGTTAATCAATATGAAACAGAGGCTATGGCGGAATTATTTGCCGATAGCGGCTATGAAATAAAAGAATTTACCGAAGTTGCGGACGTGTATGTTATAAACACCTGTTCCGTAACAAATATGGGTGACAGAAAATCACGTCAAATTATTCGTCGTGCAAAAAAACTTAATCCGAATGCAGTTATAGCCGTTACAGGCTGTTATGCTCAAACCGCACCTGACGAAGTTCTTGCCATTGAGGGTGTTAATCTTGTACTCGGCACAAAAGACAGAAAGAACATTGTTACGCTTGTTGAAGAACTTAACACCGAATCAAACATTAATCACGTTTCGGATATAATGAGTAACCACGAATTTGAAGAACTTCAAATAAAGCAATATTCAAACAGAACCCGTGCATTTATTAAAATTCAAGAGGGCTGCAATCAGTTTTGTTCTTACTGCATTATCCCATATGCCAGAGGTCCTGTTCGCAGCAGAGCAAAAGATGATGTTGTAAGAGAAATCAAGGAGCTTGCACACAACGGCTTTAAAGAGATTATCCTTGTCGGTATTCATGTTGCGTCATACGGTGTCGATCTCGGTGACACAACGCTTGAAAGTTTAATTATGGACGTTGACAAGATTGACGGCGTTGAGCGTATACGTCTTTCTTCTATTGAGCCGATGACTTTAAATCAGGAATTTATAGACAGCATTAAGGATTCAAAAAAGCTGTGCCACCACTTCCATATATCGCTTCAATCCGGTTGTGACGAAACATTAAAACGTATGAACAGAAAGTATACAACCGCTCAATTTAAAGGCATTGTGTACGGTTTAAGAGAGGCATTTGACGATGTTGCAATCACTACCGATATAATGGTCGGTTTTCCTGATGAAAGTGATGAAGAATTTAATAAAACAGTTGAATTTGTACGCAATATAAAGTTTGCTGACGCCCATGTTTTCCAATATTCGCAACGTCGCGGAACACCAGCCGCAAAACGTCCAAACCAAATTTCACCGGACGTAAAAGAAAAGCGAAGTAAAATAATAATCGCCGAAACACAGAAAACGCGTGATGAATTTATAAATCGTTTTATAGGCAAAACAATGCGTGTACTTTTTGAACAACCTGCAAAAGACGGACTTTTTGAGGGTAAAACAGATAATTACATTACAGTCCACGCACCGTCCGATATAGATTTAAACGACCAATTCAGAAATGTTCTTCTTGAAAGAAACGAAAACGGAATTGTTATCGGAAAAATAGTTGAATAGTAAAAGGCTGATGATTTTTGTCATCAGCCTTTATTTTATATCTCTGCAAATTCAAATACAACAGTTGAAAAATCTTTCATTTCATAATTTGCTCTGATACCGTGATACATCAGAAAATCACCGCTGTAAACTTTACCTGTAAATGTATTTCTGTATTGCTTATTCGTATCAAGTCCCTGTAATTTAACTTTTTCACTCTTTGTTTGTGCAACCGCAAGCACTTTGCAAGCCATAACAAATATATGCTTTTTATCCTTTGAAACCACTTCCCAACTGCAATAATTCGTTTCATACGGATTTATCAATCTGTACAAGTCACCGTTACACATAAGGTCTTGTATTCTCTTTTCAAATTTAATCTGTGCTTTGATTTCTTCAAATTCTTCATCGGACATCTTTGTAACGTCAAGCTCATATCCGAATGTTCCGCAATATGCAACATCCGCCCTCGTTTTTAATGACGTGACACGTCCGCATTGATGATTTGGTGATGCGGTTACATGAGAAGATATGCTATAAACAGGATAGCACATTGAAGTCGAATACTGCATTTTAAGTCTTGCTATTGCGTCCGAATTGTCACTCGTCCATATTTGTGGCATATATGCAAGCACTCCTGCGTCAAATCTTCCGCCACCTGCACTGCAACCCTCAAATAAAATATTAGGGAATTTTTCGGTTATTGCGGACATTATTTTATAATAACCCAGCGTGTATTCGTGGTTATATCCCAATCTTGGCATATCTGTAAGCTGTCTGTTCATATCCCACTTCACATACTCAATATTTGCATTTGCAAGTATATCGCTCACCGCATTTATGACATATTCGCAAACCTCATCTCTGCTCAAATCAAGTACCATTTGATTTCTTGACTGAACTCCCTCTCTTTCATCAATATGAATTGCCCAATCAGGATGTTCTCTGTACAAATCCGAATCTGGACTTATCATTTCAGGCTCAAACCACAAGCCGAATTTCATACCGATTTTATTTATTTTTTCCGCCAATCCGTCTATACCCGACGGTAATTTATCATAATTAACTTTCCAATCGCCCAGACTGCACGTATCGTTGTTCCTCTTCCCGAACCATCCGTCATCAAGCACGAACAGCTCAACACCCGCCTTATGAGCTTTTTCAGCCATTTGAAGCAACTTTTCTTCGGTAAAATCAAAGTATGTACCCTCCCAATTATTTATAAGGATAGGACGTTTTTTGTTTACCCATTTACTTCTCATCAAATTATTTCTGAAAACGTCGTGATACTCTCTTGTCATAGCACCGATACCGCTGTCGGAATAACAAATTATCGACTGCGGTGTACAAAAGCTTTCGTTCGGTTTTAAAATCCATTCAAACTGATGCGGATTAATTCCCTGTTGTACTCTTAAATTGCCGAATTGGTCTATTTTTGCAACTGTGGAATGATTACCGCTGTATACAAGTGAAAATCCGTAAACTTCGCCATGTGTTTCGTCCGTGCCGACCGAAGTAATCATTGAAAACGGATTTAACTGATGTCCGCTTCCGCCTCTTGCATTTTCAACTTCAGCTTTCATTCCCATTTCAAGCTTTGTTCTGTGCATTGCTCTCTCACGTCCCCACGAACCTGCAAAATGTATCATTTCATAGTCGTCCATAGGTAAATCAATACTTGCCGAATACGCACTCAAAAGCTTAATATCGCTGTCTGATTTATTTATAATTACAGTATGTCTGGCGATTATATTGTACTCGTCAAATACCGTATAATACAAATGCGCTTCCAAGTCGATAATTTCATCATATAATACAACTTCAAGCGTATCAGCTTTTTTATTCTTATTGAAAAGACAAGGCATACCGTCGGTTTGAACCGCACATTCGTTATGAATTATATAGTCTTTTACTGCCAGTCTTGAAACTGCATTTCCAAATTTATTTACAACCTGATATGCCGGATTTCTCAAGTCAGAATAGCCGTAAGACGGATATTCCTGCGGATAATTGTCAAGACAAAATCTGTTTGAAACAAACCCCCACTTTTCTTCCCATTCTTCTTTCATTTGCGAATAATCAATATCCGCTATCTTTTTTCCGAAATGAAAATTCAAAAGGTCTCCGTCCTCATTTTCAAACATTATATAACTTATATCTCTGCCGATAAGGTGCGTTGTTTTTCCGTTTCTGACAATCATTTTTATATCCTCCTGTGTTTTTTGTGATATTATAATATCACTTTATTTACGAAAACAGAATATCAAAGTGTTGACAGTATGTGTCTAAATGTGATATTCTACAAATAGGAGTTGAGTAAAATGAATTGTTTTATAAATACATATTACGCATATACAAAGTTTATTCCTACCGATATTTATCCCGTACAATACGGCGAAGAACAATGCAATAGAAATCATTCGTTCGGACCATGTGTACGAAGTAACTATCTGTTGCATTATGTTTACAGCGGTAAAGGTATTTTTCAAACAGAAAATAACACATATCATCTTCATAAAGGGCAGATGTTCCTTATATCGCCAAATCAGCTTACATATTATAAAGCCGATGACAGCGACCCTTGGTTGTATCGATGGATTGAATTTAACGGAAGTATGTCGCAGTCAATTTTAAAGTCTGTCAGTCTTAATGAAAGCACACCGATTTATACCGATGATGAAAATAATTCGATCGGCAATGCACTCTGTAATATTATTTCGTCCGGAGAAATGTGTTTTGAATTGCTCATGCAAAAATTTTGGAATTTCATTTACTGCCTTACCAACGGCGAACAAATTAATACCGTCAGCAATGCCGAAGAATATATTCAAAAAGCAGAAACATTTATAAAAACAAATGTTCATAAAAAAATATCCGTTTCGGATGTCGCAAAATATATCGGAATTGACAGAAGTTATCTGACAAGACTTTTTAACGAATATAAAAAAAC
>OGZL01003730.1_pt1 | contig 10538 bp, 11 predicted proteins | sample 1576761 | NCBI WGS metagenome assembly OGZL01 (sample SAMEA3541595, study PRJEB24748) | human gut metagenome | biome: human gut; feature: human-associated habitat; material: faeces | place: China | collected 2012
ACTTTTCTTGTATCTTGCCATTTATAACAATGCAGTATATCTTTTTTTACAACAGCGTTACTATCTTGCATTTTATTCCTCGTCTGCTTCTTCAACTTTCGGGTAACGCATATCAAGATATTCGCAGTCTATATTGCCCCCTTTATTTTTTGATTTTTCCTTACCTCTTGTCTATATTATAGCCCCCCTTTGTCCTGTTGTCAAGTATTTTTTTGAAAAATTGCAAAATAAAAAAACAGGGCAAAAGCCCTGCTTTTTTGCTTTTCTGCTTTTTGGTTATAAGTTAGGAAAATTGACACTCCCCACGGCTAAAGCCGGGGGATTCTCGGTTCGCTGACCGCAGCCTGCACCATGCGAGGTCTTACATGGTCTCCCCGAGCGTATCGGTTCGGGCGTGTCCCGCCCTACCATATATTCTATCTACGCCAGCAGGCGCAGACCTTCGGTAAACTGTAGCGATTATTCTGTGATTAATTAAGTTTTTTAAATTATAACACACTTTTTTAAAATTCAACTGAAAAAATCTTGTCTGCACGTTTATATTTGTTTACCGCGTCCCGTGCTTGCTTGAAGCGGTTGTACGCGGATTGTTGCAGCAAGGCGGATTTTAATAAAATGCTTTCAAAGTCGCCTACCGTTAACGTTACAAGCTCATATTCTCCCGCTTCATTTTTTGCCCTAAAAAGGTTATCGCCTTTCATTTTTGCAACTTCATGCGCCGAATTAAATTTAATAATGTTGTCCGTGTCCCTGTCAATGTAGTAAGTCTTACCGTTGACTTCGTATTTTGTGGGGACTACTAATTCGGACTGATATTCTTGATATAGCTGGCTAATGCGTATAGCTCGGGCTTCATCCGTACTGTAATTTAATTCTAATTTTAATATATTTAACGCGCTACACTGTTCATCTGTCAATGTGTTTGGAAGTGATACATTCGGCATAGCTCGCCGCAACGCGTTAATGCTGGTGTAGTCAGTCCCTTTGTATCTGTATACTGTTTTTTTCTCCATTTTTAAACCCCTTTCTTAACCGCTATACGGCAGGACTACTGTGTCACATACTTGGATAGAAAATTTGCCTGTATAATTGACTACGGCTATAACGTTAATGATATTATTCGCATTTGCCGTTAAGGTCGGCGCAACACCTTTAGGGTAGTAGACTGCGCTATCCTTCGGGAACATCCAAGTTACCGCCGGAACAGTAGCCCCCACAGGTAACCAAATGGTTAACGTCTTACACATATGAGGGTAATCTGTAAAGGACGTTTTGAATTTCATGGGTGAAAAATTCATCATTAAACTCGACGGGTTATTGATCGAACAGTTAATCAGATAGCAATTTGCTCCTGCTTGATAATCAACGGTATCCCCTGTATTTGGCGCTACGAAGTGAGTATTTTCCGCTGTTCCCGCAAAGTAAAGGCATCTTTCCTTGTTCCCAGCTCGAATAACGCCGTTAAACACGCCAGTATTTAACGTTGAGCCAACCGTTAAGCATTGTGATATAAAAAAGTTACCATCGCTATCAATGCTGCTTGTGTTGCTGGCTAGGTTGTTCGGCGTGAATAGTATCTGCCCATTACTGTCTGCCTTTATAGTTACATTATTGTTATTTCTGTCAACTTCTAATATCTTAAAGTTTCCAACTTGCAAGGCTGCATTTTTCGTATAGCTGATAGCAGAATTATTCTGTAAAGAAAATATACTGTAGTCAGTGCTAATGGCTTCTGCTTGATTTGAAAGCCGCATACCTGCCGTGTTATCGGCTGCCTCGGGGTAAAAACCTATGATTTTGCTTGTACCGCCGCCACCTACTCTTAAACCACTTAAAGTGCTATAATTTAGAATACTATTAGCTAAAAAGTCAAGTGTAGCCGTCGTTGCAGTACCGCCTATTTTGGCAACTTCTGTTGCGCCAACGTTAAAAAAGTGTGCCAGTCCTTCTGTTGCTGTATAATACATTGCTCCGGTAGTAGTGGAATTTATCTTTGCTTGCGTTGTTGCGCTATTAGGCTTCCTGCCTAATATGATAGTTCCACCAATGCCAGCAAGTGTGCCGTCCCTCACTGTTATAGGTTTATTAAATGTGTTCGTTCCTGTAAAGTTGTTATCCCCTGCGGCAGTAACATCACCGCCACCGCTTGCCTCAATGGTAATATTTTTCGTTCCGTCGAAAGCCACACCATTTATTGTGCGGGCAGTTTCTAGCTTTGTAGCTGTATTTGCATTGCCCAGCCATTTCGCAACGCCGACATTTGTTATTCGCGCAAATTCAAAGGCATTATGTGAAAAGATTGCTGCTTCACCTTCGTCAGTAGTTATGGATGTAGACGCAGTATTATTGCCAATTTTGAAATAGTGTCCAGTTTTTTCTGTAGCAATATAGTTTAACGCCCCTGTTGTGCTAGATATAATATTCGCTTGTACTGTTGCTGTACTGGGTTTTACGCCAAAAATAACCTGTCCTTGACTGCCTGCCGCTGTGCCGTTTGATACTTTAATGTTTGCTCTGAAAGTATTTGAAGCGGTAAAGGTATTGGCTGAATTTAATTGAGCGTACCCGCTTAAGTCATGGTTACCGCCGAGAGTATCCCATTGTGCGCCGTCCCATGCTACATTGTCCCCCGCTTTAATACCGTGGTCGGGGTCTGCCGTTTCAACGTTCCACACGTCGCCTACTTTCTGACCTGTAGTCGGTAAATCGGCGTAGGTAGCAACGCTGCCTTTATATTGATATACCGTTGTTAATCCGAGTTGTTCGGCGGTTACTTTGTGCGGGTTATTGAAGTCAGCTTTATGTGTAGCAAGGTTATTCGCTACAGTATCTATCCTTTTAGTTAATGTCGTCGTAGTTCCGTCAATATCTGCTTTTGTAGCCAGCTTATACCATTCTGACCAACTACTAACAGTAGCCGGGTCACTGTTTTCTGCAATTTGCCCGAAACGGTTATAAATCGCTCCGGTCGTTTTGCTCACCCATAGCTGTTTACATACGCTGTCATTATAATCGTTATCAACGTTTAAAAAGCCCGGGTTTGTTTCGGGCGCGTTAGGGTTATTAGACGCTTGTAAATACCAGCGATGAATATCAACTAATGTGTTTACATCTGTCGCTTCTGTCAAATTGTTATAGTAGTTTAAGACGCTTAACTGTTCGATTTTTGTCAATGCGTCCTCTGCTTTTGTTAACGCATTTGTAGCTTTATTAGCGGCAGCGTCAGCGGCTTTTTGCGCTGCGTCAGCGGTTTTTTGCGCTGCGTCAGCGGCTTTTTGCGCTGCGTCAGCGGCTTTTTGCGCTGCGTCAGCGGCTTTTTGCGCTGCTGCTGCGGCTGTAGCGGCAGCTGTTCCAACGCTTAAAGCATTTTTTGCAATATTCAATGCAGTATCAGCGATTTGTTGCGCTGTTTGAGCCGCGGCAAGTGCATTATTCGCCGTTTCTAATGCTGCTAAAGCTATGTTATAAGCCTGTTGTGCTATTTTTAACGCTTCATCTGCGACTTGTTCCGTTGCATATGCTACGTTGCCTATATCGTTAATAGCGTCCTCTGTTTGCTGTTGGAAATATAACCCGGGCAGTGCGCCCTCTAACGGCAGATATTTGAATTTGTAGTATTCTCTGTTTAATATCTTGTTTTTTATATCATCTAATAACCTAGCATTTCTTATACGGGTTGAGTTGACTATATTGTTAATATCCATTTTTTCACCCCTTTGTTAATCGCTTATCAATGGTAGCCAGCGCACATACTCCGCGCCATCCACTAAATAGGTAGCACCTTTTGGTACTGGAAAAGATATTGAACAGTTTCCTTGTCCGTATTTCCCTCTACCTGCGGTATACATTACTTCTAAACCGTTTATATAGCCAGTAATCCCAGTATTCCGATAACTTTTTGCAGTTATAATTCCGTCTGTTGCAGCAGTGCCACTTGACAAAACACTTGAATAACTGCCGAAATGTGTTGCCACAGGTTTGGGTATCTCTCCAATGGATATGTCTATCTTATCTTGTACTTGTTCAGGTGTGATACCGCCTATATATGGCAAAAGCTCTTGCCAGTATGTTGTATCAATGCCCGGAGTTTTTAGCCCTGCCGCCGTATCTACGCCATTAGCAAGAATGCACATATAAAGCTTGTTGTTGTGATTTACTAGGCAGTTTGCAGAATACTGTAAAGTCGTCTTGTAAGTCATTAAACCGCCGCTTTGCTGCCAGTAGGCAAAAGCAGATAACATATAAAGAATACCGTTAAAGTCCGCCCGTGTCGGGGCTATGCCTCCTGCCTTAATTGGGACTTGCGTTATAGCAGGGAAGCCGTTCGTCTGTGACGCTAATCCCGTTGTTTCGTTATTCGTTGCCGGAATGATGTTTTTTGTCCCTTCGTTTGCAAAGGGTCTTTCAAATAAATACACTGGTTCTTGAACTACTGGTATAGCCATTTTAACACTTCCTTTTTTCTTTATTCTGTGAATTACCCCCGCTTACAGAAGCGGGGGCTTCGTAAGAAGTTTGATAATTAAGTTTCCACCTAAGATAAATCTTAGGCAATCCTTATTCTTACAGGCGCAGTCACTTCGCCCCTACTGTATAAGCCCGAAAGGGCTACAACGCTACTTTTGCGTAAGATGTTTAACGCTCCGTTCACATCGGCATTCAGTATCTTGCCCGTTGCCGTGCGATACAGACCACGTTGAATCCGCTGACCACTGAATGTATGATGTTGCGGGTTATCAGCATTATAAACAGGGATTTTGTCTTCGTCCCAAAAACTCGCTTTGGAAGTATAACTTTCTTCCTGTTCAGTGTATATGATTCCATTCAGCTCGCACAGGTAAGTTAACTTATCACGGAACTGTCCGAATGGCAGGTTTACGAAATTCTGGTTGTTGACTTTGCCAAGATTGGATTCCTGTTGGAATGTCACATTGTACCCGCAAACCAGATTGCCAATGTTGTGCGCGAGGCAGTATTCCACAATCATCTTCGCCGCTTTTGAAATATAATCATTAACACGATTATTCCGTTTACGAAGGATGTGTTTTTGTTGTTCTGTTCTGCCTTTGCCGAACTTTTGCTTATCTTTGATGGATTGTAGTCGAGCGTTCTGTTTATTATACCACTGGTTGATGGACTTCAAACGTCTGCCGTCAATGATGAACGAATCTCCCTCGGATGTAACGCAGGTAGCAAGGTTATTCACGCCCAGATCAATCGCCAGTGCTTTTGATTTGTCTAATTCCTTGATTTTCACGGTACTTTCATAAGTGTACTGGATTTCAAAGAACCTAGCGTTGTTTTTGGGAATTATACGAATTTCCTTGACTTTCTTATCCTCCAAAATGGGGGGAACTTTAATTTTCACCTTCGAATGGTCTTTGTTGTAGCTACGAGAATAGGGCAGCACGAAAATACCGTCACGGATACTAAACTCCTGTACAACAAGAGGCGTAAAACCATCTTTAGGTAAGTAGTGAGGGATTTTTGCCGCACTTGCAGGGTAGCCCTTTTCTTTGACCAGTTTTAACAGACCGAAAAACGACTTAAACGAACCGTCTACTTCTTTGAGGAGCTGTTGGCTCATATTTGCCGCAATCAATTTGTAGTTGTCACAAGACTTGAGTTCGGCATAAACCTTCTCATAGCCGAGATGTTTATGTTCGTTGAAAAAATATTGCCGACAACAGTAAATCGCCTGATTTGTAAGGTCTTTTGCTGTATGGCAAAGACTTTGGAGATTCTCGTAATCTTCTTTTGACAGATGTTTTAGTTGTTGTTTAACTGTCAAGTACATGATTTCACCTCCTTTGTTATTTTCTACTAATATTATATTGTTTTAGTAGAAAATAGTCAAGGGAGAGTGCCATTCACCACCCGCCTATGGAGGCGGGTGTCCTCTGGCACGTTACGATAGATTGGGGTACGGGTCAAAGACGCCATTATTGAATGGTTGAAGCAGGCTGCCGTTAAAACCAAACGTATTATCGATATCAATCATTACCAGCGACCAGCCTACGCCTGCGCCTACTATTAAATTCGCGCCTATCCTAAATACGGCAAGCTGAACATCTGTTAAATACATTGTGAATACGAAGCGAACGTGCATGGGATAGTTATTGTAAAACGTCCCGTCCTCTCTTTGCTTTTCGTCGATAACGTTGAATACAACGCCGCCCAGCTCCGGGAAAAGCTTGTTCAGCATATAGTTAAGCGTTGCAAGGCTTGCGTCGGTGATGTTAGCTAACGCTTTATAGTAAAGCAGTGAGCGGTATTCATCATCTTCTAACGTGAATTTTTTCCCGTTAATAGGGTCTGTTATCGTTCTGCCAATAACAAGGATTTCGCCCCATGTATCAAGTCCAACGCCGTTAGCCGTCGCTATATTAAATATATTGTCATAAAAAACAAGCATATCTTTACTAGGGTCGATATTCGCGCGAAAATCGTCTAGAATCTGATAAATAGTTGTGCTGCTACCGTATTGACTTTGGATATACGGTTGTAGTTCAACACGTATATTGTCGCACTCGCGCACATCTTCTTGCCCTCTAAAGTCCATGTTTAAGCCCCCTTAATCTAGTACCGTGATAGTTATATCGCTTTCGCTCATTACTGGTATCTGATTAGCTGGAATGTCGACGCTATCAGTCCGTTCTGACCCACTTGGGTATGATATCTCAATGTTTTCGAGATTATCTACACCCACGTCAACTATATCGGCGTAGAAGCGACTTGCGTAAATCGTCTGTGCCATTTTCGCGCGTCCGTATTTATTTAGTTCGCCGTTGAAGTTTTGCAGAACAACTTTTTTGATTTGTTCTTCATAATTGGTCGGAAGCGTCGAAGTTTTCCTTATATTTACAGACAGCGCGAATGTTGTTGTTGTCGGTATCTCAATGTAGTAAACGAATTCATTGCCTTTTTCATCTACATAAGTGATTTTTGTGTTTCCCGAAATTCCACAGCCGCCGTCAATTTTTTCGTGGATCGTTTTGGCTATACTCTCTATGTTCCCGCCATAGACGCTACAGTAAATACTATGCGGGGGCAGTGTGACGCCGTAAAGCACTTTGTCCGTGTCACCGCGGTTTTCTAAAACCGATACGGCTACTACGTCGGAAAGGTTAGCTAGTGCGCCCTCAACCGCCGACGCTATGCCGTGGGCGTTCTGTGCTACGCTGGCACGTCTGCGCTGCTCAAATTCTGCCTGCGTTTCGCTGTTTCGTCCGGTGACGCCTGCGGCTAGATTTGTTATGCTGTCCCAGCCGGGAACAACGGTAACTATCTTCGTAAGCTGCCCTACGCCTATTTCAATCGCCCCACGCTGGCTACAGCGGAAAATAGCTGTAGCTGTTCCGTCCTCTCCTATGGTCGTTACTGTGACGTTCGTATATGTGTATCCCTTTTGGTCTTGAACTATAGCTCCATAGGGTATAACTGTGCCGTATGCGCCTTTGATGTTGCCCGTAACAAGGGTTGCTATGGCTATATGGCGTTCAATGAAGTAAATGCCTGCTAGTGCGTCCTGCCATATTCCAAGCGCGGTTTTTGGATTAAACATATTCGCAAGATAAAGAATCTCACTATCTTTCCTGTTAATTAATACCGCCTGTCCGTCAATGAGCTGCCCCGCAGGTGTTTCGGGGGCTGTGTCAAGCAATGGCTTATTGGGGTCTGTCGCAAACGCTTTTTGCCATTGAGTTACAAGGTTAGCCCGTATCGCTGCCGTTCCGCTCGATATAAGCCCCGTATCCGGGTTGAATGTTATCATTGTTAATCCCCCTTAATCGTTTAATCTAAATGGATTGATATGAAAAGCGATCATAGATTGCCCCGCAGTCCCCTTGAATTTCCAGCCTAAATAAATTCGCAGATAAAACCATTTGCAATATTTTTTTGTGTAAAATATGCTCCATGTTTTATTTAAAAATATTCGATTATCGTTAACGACAGCGATATAGCATTTGTCGTTTTCAGCATAGTTATAGTCAACGTATGTTTTTACCTTATCAGCTAATACATAACGCCCGCAAACCTCATAAGAAAAGCCATAAGCAGTATTTCTGTAAAGCCAAACATTTCGGCAAATATAACGCAGAATTTTTTCCCATACGGTAAAATTCGGGTCTAATATCTCTACGTATCCCGGCTTCATGACGTATTTATTTTTGAATTCAGGGGTGTATTTATAATGCTTGTCAAAGTCATATCTAAACAGCTTTGGAACGCCGCTGTTAATTGTATGCGGTATGTCGATACAATTATCGTAAGTCTGCCACCAGCGCAGAGGATATGGAAGTTCTCCGTGTTCGTTTGAGAATAATATTACAACTGGATTAGTTACATAGCATATCAATGTAAACATGATATCTAATATTAGATAAAAAATGTAAGTCATGTTTTCGCTCCTTAAAAATCAATTTGAACGTTTTCGCTTTCCAATACTGTCGCTTGCACTTCACCGCCCATGACACGCCCGCTTTCATCAAATGTTAAGTCAACTTCTGCGCCTGTTACTCCGTTCACATTCAGAACGGTTTCGCGTATGCGAGTTCGCAGGATAGGGGCGGCAATCGCAGGGGCTTTGCCCAGCTCGATTTCCAAATGTGGAATCCCGCGCGTTTGTGCTAAATAAGCGTCGTTTTTGAACAGCCTGACTGCGTTCGCCGCATTCTGTGCTATAGCATATGCGCCGGATACTAACGCTATCTGTCCGCTTGCGTCACTAAATATATCCCACTTGTCATTAAGGTATAGCGTACGCCCTATATCGCCGGGCGTAAAATACGGGTTCATTTCAATTCCATATTTACCTGTGACGTAAATAGGTTCTTGGATATTGGGCGGCTTTGGCGGTTTCGGTTTATCTTTAGCTTTAACTTCAATCTGATACGTATTATCAATATCTATTGAGCCTGTAAGTGGTTCAAACGTGTATATCTGCGTTATAGGTTGTAAGTTAACTCCCACAACGCGCATTGTTTCACCTTTGATATAGCTGCTTTCATCAGATTTAGACGTAACAAACGCTTTTAATTTAACAACTTCTGCCATGTTTACACCCCCTAACTTTTTTTAAATAACTGGTTTCTTTTATTTCAGGATTTTTTTGCGCTTTCCTGTTCATTCTTTCGTATATTTTAGGCAAGCATTCTTTGCATATATAATAAGTCTTATGATATGCGGGCATATCATAAGCCCACTCAATAGGCTTTATCTTACCGCACGAAGTACATTGATGTATCATTTTAGCAATTCCCCTTTTTTAGCGCAGCTTCAACCTCTTTGATATGTAACTGGTTTTCGTTTCGGATTTCTAAAACGGATAATTTAGTAATGCAATCTATACATATACCGAATTTGTTATTAAAGTAGTAGTAACCAGTAAGCAAAGGCTTATTGCAGCGGCAGCAAATTCTATCTATATCCATTTTATCACACCTTAACTTTTGATATGTGAACGTACCCCCGCCTATAGAGGCGGAAGCTTCCTGCTTCAGCGAGAACAGCACCACTAACTCCGACGAGTTGTGGCGACTTACACTCTCTCCACAGGCGTAGATTCCCGTGCGACCCACGGTACTTTATGAGTTACGCTAGGCAGATATTCGCCTAGCTTCTTCTCTAATAGTCAATCTCCTAAGGAGCAATTCATCTCACTACCTTAGAGGTAGGAGACTTCTTACTCAGTATGGTTAAATATAACGGGAATCCGATTAAAGGGCAAAAATTCGCAACACCTACTGTTGAGGTTGGGTACGAGATGATATCTGTAAATGTATTTACAGTGCCTAAACTAAAAGGACTGCTTATGTCGACTTCTTCACCGTCCGCTGCTCCTATAGTGCCGCCAGTGTACCAATGTAAATGATTAGCCATTGTTAGAAATCCCTTCCTATTCGATTGTTTTTCGCAAATCTATAACATAAGCATAGATTTTTATAGACGTATCTACAGTAGCCCCGTCACTTGCTGTTGCGTAAAAAGTAAAGGTTAATTCTTGATTGACATCCGAAACTGTTTTTAATACGGTTTCAAAATTTCCCCCTGTTAAACCTATCGTTTGCGTAGTTGAGTTGTTGAGTCAACTACCGCCACTTATAGAAGTGGCGGCTTGTAAGTCGGGAACTGCATAGGTAGTAGCGACATCTAAAAGATGTCTCCCTAAATCCGCCTACATTATCGGGTGGTTGACGACACCCGCTTTACCAAGGAGATTTACTCCGAGGTAGTTGATATTCTTTCGTAACGAGGATTATTGTCCCCAGAAATCCACATCGTGCCGAGGAGCTGGATATTCATTGCACCGATACGGTCATCGTTGGACCTGTAACCGCACTGACAGCTATACAGATGCCTGTGATGGTCACGATTTTCTTTATGGATAGTACCGCATTTAGGACAACGCTGGGAAGTGTATCTTGCAGACACTTTCAGAACCTCGGAACGATTCTCGTGAGCCTTGTAAGTTAAGAACTGTTCCAACTGGTAAAAACTCCAGCTTCTCAGGTCATAATTCTGCTTTGCAATTCTGG
>OGZL01003743.1_pt1 | contig 10513 bp, 5 predicted proteins | sample 1576761 | NCBI WGS metagenome assembly OGZL01 (sample SAMEA3541595, study PRJEB24748) | human gut metagenome | biome: human gut; feature: human-associated habitat; material: faeces | place: China | collected 2012
CCGCCCACAGGAAACGCCCGCCACACCGTAGGGGCGCATTCCATATGCGCCCGCAGGCGGGCAGCCGCCCCCGGGGTGTCGGGGACGTCGCCTCTGCATTTTCCCTTTTCCAACACGACCGAACAAATCTTGCCCCTTGCGGTTCGCAACATCTGCGCAAAAATATCGACATAATTCTACATATAGTGTGCAGATGTGCAAGAAATCGCGCTGTATCATACAAAGTTGCACCGCACTAACAGTCAGGATGCACAATATAATGCGGTTGAAACATAGCAAATTGCCGAAAATGAAACGATTCAACACGGGTACTTGAAATTCTCATACTAAAGAACTATAATTTTTCTCATAAAAGAAATGGAAATTAAATCCAGTGTATTATGTTTCCCATGCCCCCTACGCCAGCGATTGCGTGCGGACGCCGCGGAAAGCATAAGCCCAAAGGGTGTACACCCTTTGCTATTCCGTAGTTTACTGCGGAATAAAGTGTATTGAATGTATACAAGAGGAGGCAAGGCAGATGACGAAGTCAAATTCCATCCTGCACCGTGCGGCGGCACTGCTGGCCGCCCTGTGCCTGCTGGCAAGCATGGCTCTGCCGGTATATGCAGCGGAGACGGAGACTGAATTTTCTGTTTCAAGTTCGGAAACGATTCCGGGCGATGACAATACGGGAAATGGTGCTGATGGAACCGGGTCGGATATTTCTGTGTCGAATTTGGAAACGATTCAAAAAGACGCCGACACGACAAGCGAGGGCAGCAAAACAGAGCCTGAAATTTCTGTGCCGGAATCAGGAACGATTCCAAGCGGCGCCGACACAACAGACAAAGCCGCAGGCGCGCCCCTTGCCGAGGGCGTGACCGGTTCAGAGAATACCGCCCCGGCAGACAATGCCGCTGCGGACAAGACCGCCCCGGACGAGGAAAAAACCAATCTCACCGAAGAAAATACCTCGGATGACGAAGAAGGTACTGCGGATGGCGGAGAAGACCCTGCAGACGAAGCTGGCGCGAAAGAAACCTTCTTCGCAGCGGATACCTACAGCGAGGACGAAACGGAGAGCGATGACAGGTCTGCACCAATGACCGCATCGAATGAAGGCGGAACGGCGAGCTTTATCCCCAATACGGCAACCATTTATTTTGCGGTTGACAGCAACTATCAGAATTCCTACTGGGTTCATCTGTACGCGCAAAAGAAAAATGGTGACAGTCTAGATAAAGACATGAGCGATACAGGTACGACAATAACCGATAGTGAGGAAAAAGAGCACAAGATATTCAGTGTTACACTAAGTCAGGCGGACTATCCGGGCGGCGGTTTTGATCGGCTTATTTTCCAGTATCATGAGAACGGTAATACTGAGAACGGTAATACTTGGAAAGGTCAATTCCTCGCCTTCGGCGGAAAAGATAAAAACAATAAGAACTGGACAACGATTGATAAGATTGCCGGAAAAATATTTGATGCTACAACCTCTAAGTTTGATAACGGAAGACTTAACGTCGTAGACAACCCTTACAACGAATCCCAATGGACGCGCGTGGAATACTATTACGCGGGTATGCCGCTTTACTTCAAAAATGCAAGTGGGACAACGTTGGACGGCGTTACCGCTACCTTTTACAAAAAAGGTGAAAACAATACTTTTGAAAAAACTGGCAGCCAGACGATTGGCACGGTAGCGGCTAATACCATGGCCGACCAGAAAATCACAATTCCGAACAACCAATCGCAGTTTGTAAAGTTTAGTTGGGCGGGCTATGAAAGCGAAAGATATTACAATTTCAGCAAAGATAACTACGGTGATACGGAGTATTTTGACCTGACGGCGAACAACTGCTTTGTCTATAGCGGAAACGGAAGTACTGAAAGCCCTTGGCAAAACGCAGGCGGCGATTTGCTTACAAAGGACAAAACCATTTATTTTGATGCAACGCTCTCCTCGTATGGTTATGACGGTGAGGGTTTACAGCAATCGCCAATGCCGCATAAGGGCGGTGCGATGTACTGCTTCTTCGTAGCAGAAGACGGTAATCTGACAAAAGTGGATATGGTACAAGACCCCACACAAGAAAACTCCAAACGCCAACTGTGGTCTTGCAAAGTACCGGGGGGTTCTTTCACCGCAGTGCAATTCTCCGCGCGTCAGGACGCAGACGGAAAGTCTGCAGTAGATGATCTAACAAAGCAGTATAGCACAGCGGAAATTCCCCCGAACTTGAAAGCACCCTGCTTTTTTGCCGATGATGGCGACCCAACAGCATACACCGGGCGAAATGGTGACATAACCCAAAACTGGGTTTTCCGTGACGGCTACTGGGGCGAGAAAGACGCTGTCCGCAATGCCGAAAGCGGCAAAGGCACGACCGTTGTGGACATTGCAAACGGCACATTCACCCAAGAGGCGGGCACAAAGTACATCACCAGCACCCTCTATGACTACTACACCGACTACGAGCTGAACGGCTTTAACCGTGACAGCTACCCGGACAACAATACCATTTCCCAACGCGGGTATGTTACATTTGAGCAGTTCAACCGCGCACTAAGCAGTGCTTATGAGAAAGACGGCCATGTCCAATACCCGATTTATACCGGACATTTCCAACCTTCTTATAATGACTGGAGTTGCCCCTTTGCAGGCGTTGCCACCGGTATGGGTCTGTATGGCTGGGGCGATCCGATCAAGGAAAAAGAAAAATACAACACCTTCATGGCCGTAAACAACTCGGTTTTGAACACGAAGGGTGAAGTTGCTAATGACGAAGCCGGTTACGCCCGAACCTTCCAAGGTCTGGTAGAGGACAAAACCTCGACCAGCAATGCAAACGGACTGCCGGTATTAAAAGGTACGGAAAGCCTTGTTGACCCGCATTTTGACAAAGAATTTTTGGAAGGCAAAAACACCTTTAACACCGTGCTGGGTAAGGTGTATGAGAATGTTTCTTTCCCGTTTACGAAGGGTGCTGTTTTTAAGAAGCCCGATGACGCAACCGACAAAGAGACAAACGCTGAATATTGGTACTATGACAGCAGCAAATCCTCGCTGTATCTGACGCAAGACAACGGCAAGTTTTATCTGGAATCTACCAAAAATCAAAAAGGCGAACTCACCACTGACATCAAATCAGAAAACCGTAAATACAACAACGATACGAACGGTACATGTGGTTTCTTCCCGTTCAACAAGAGCGTTGGCAATGGTGGTGCATCCCAATACAACTACGGCTTTGGTGCGAAGCTGCAATTTGACTTTACATTGACCAATGACGGTATGGTTCAAGTAGGGAATGATGCCAATGATAAAGTCCCCATCAAGTTCTTCTTCTCCGGTGACGATGATGTGTGGGTCTACATTGACGGTCAGCTGGTGCTGGATGTCGGCGGCGCGCACGGTAAAGCGTCCGGCTTGCTGGAATTTGGCGATAATGGAACAGCCAACACCGTAACTCCCTATGTCAGCTCCAACAAAACAGGCGGTGATGTTTACAAGGATTACAAGGATAGTGGTAATGTCAAATCTGTCTACTTCAACGGCAAGCAAGTCACATTCGACAAGAAGGGCAATATTCTTAATAAGGACGGCAGTCCTTTCACCCTCACCAAAGGCACCACCCACACCCTGACCATGTTCTACATGGAGCGCGGCATGTGGGAGTCCAACATGGCGGTGGCGTTCAACTTCCCCGACCACAACGAGCTGCAGGTTGAAAAGAAGGTCGATGTTTCGGGAGTAAACGATCTGTTCAAGGACAGCTTCCAAAACCAGAAGATCTTCACCTTCAACATCAAGAATCTGGCCACGCACTACAAAGCAAAAGAAACTTCTTACACAGAGGGTGAAACCAAAGCACTCCCAAAAGAAGCCTATACAGGCCCTCAAAACCCGTCTGACACCTCCGCCAGTCTGACCTATGCACCGGAACCACCAGTCAGCAAGACCGGAGACCTCGCTGTGCTGTGGTCAGCCACAAGGGATGACCCAACCAGTGCGCACCGAGAGCAGCGCCGCGGCACCCTGCCATTGAGTACAGCAATCGATATAAGCCAGTACAGCTACCTGACCTTTGATGTCTATGTGGAGGGCAAACAGACCGATACCTGCGCCTTGGGCAACCTGTATGTGGAGCTTTTGGATGATCAAGGCAACCAAAAAGGCTGTATCAACGGCAAGGGCCTGCAAAGCAGTGATGTCTACGGTGCAGCGACCGCGCTGCATCCGGGGCAGTGGTACACCATACGGCTGCTGCTGAAATCTCTGGAAACCGCCGGTACTTTCAACAACCAGCTCAAGAGCATCAAAGTCGGCGATAACTTTGCGCGCGAAATTTACCTGCGCAACTTTACATTCCGCAGCGCGCCGCAGGAGCAGACAAAACCAGGCTTTACGACCGAGCAGTACGACATCCCAGACTATGGCTCTGCCAAAAGCGGACAGTTGGAAAACGCAAAATATGCCGTGTTTTCCTCCGACCGTGGCAATGGGGATGTTGTGGATGAAAACGGCCAGTTCCTGCTGCAGGACGATGAGACGGTCACCTTTAAGGATCAGTTCCGCCGCGGCAGCTACATAGCCCTGCAAGAGCTAACCGACCCCAAACTGTACGACACAAGCTGGACGGTCTACGAAAACGATGCACCGGTGAAAGAAGTTAAAGGTGTGCCGGGCTTTGTGACGACAGGCAGTGTTAAAACACTGGAAAATGTCAGAGGCACAGCCCCGGACGATGGCCGGACGGAGAAGGTGATTGGCGGAGATAAAAATGGACACCAAATCGAGAACAACTATGTCGTAGCTCAGAAACCGGATAATACGCTCGTATTCCGCTCCTACAGCGGTACGGCTGACAAAGACGAGTTGACCAAGCTGAAGGTGGTTTTCACCAACAAGGTCAAGACCGGCAAGCTGATCATACGCAAGTATGCGGCTGGGAAAGAGTCACTGCTCAACGAAACATTTACATTTACCGTCAAGTTCAGCGATGTCGGCGGCCAAGGCCTCGGCGTGGATATTCCGGAACAAAAGTACGAATGTACAGTGAAGAAGCAAGCAGGTGGTCAAGAGTACGGCGAAGTCGTAATTGACAGGATTCCGGTAGGTACACGGTTTGTTGTGTCGGAAGATGCGCACAAGGATACAAACCTGCAATCGGTGACCATCAGCGGCGGCAAAGACTGCGCCATTACCGAGGACGGCAAAAGGGTGCGCGGTTCTGTCGTGGAAGGTGATACCAATGTAGCAACAGCAAAGTTTGTCAATACAAAGCGCCAGCTGACCGACCTAGTGGTTACGAAGCAGTGGGTAAAGCAGGACGGCACGGTAATTAAAGACGGCCTGCCCACCGCCATTTACCTGAAATTGCAGCGCACAAAAACACCGGGCGACGAAGGCAGTTGGGAAGATGTTGACGGCTATAAGAGCGTTATGCTGAAGCCGTGGTACGATGGCTGGGTCACAACGTTTACCGGCTTGGACAAATTTGATGTGAAAGACGATCCCCATGTGAATTACACCTACCGCGTACTGGAAAGTGCAACGGCAGATGGAACATTCTACGGCGGCTCTGCGGGCAATGTGATTGAGATTGACGGCAAGAAATACACGATTCTCAAGAACACAGTACAAGTTGAAGAGAGCAGTACAACCCCCTTAAAGCTGACTTTGACCAACCAACTGCAAGATGCCAAGTATAACCTGAACATCACAAAGCAAGACGCCGAGAATAAGACAAAGCTGGGCGGCGTGGAGTTCAAGCTGGAGAAGCTGTTGGATAATGGCTACTTGGATGCCACATTTGGTAAAAATGGTGTCGAGGCGGGTACAACCGTAGAAACAACAGGTTTGCTTACATTTAACAATCTGTCCCCCGGCAACTACCGGCTGACCGAAACCAAAACCGCCGAAGGCTACACCCTGCTGGCCGATGCCATCGAGTTTACGCTGACAACGGATGGAGAGTGCAAGCGCGATGCTACTGACTTTGGCGATGTGCAGTACGATTCCACCACGGGCGTGTACAACATTGCCCTGACGATCAACAACCGCAAAAGCTTTGAGTTGCCGCATACGGGCGCGGATGCACCCAGCCTGTGGCTTTTGATAGGCTTGCCCGCGCTGGTGGCTGTGCTGCTGGTGCTGGTGTTCCGCTACAATAAGAAAGGGGGCCGGCGTCAATAACGAAGTCCCCCTCAACACAAACAAATTTAAAGAGAAAGAGGTACGAAGCAAGATGAAACTGAAACGCTTACTCACCGCAGCCCTCAGCGCCGTCATGGCCCTAAGCGTCTGCGCCCTGCCCGCAATGGCAGATGATAGCGGCACGACAACAACAACTACCACCCCCCAAAAGACCGCAAGTGTGATTGATACCGGTAGAACAGGTTCTATTACGATTTATAAGTACAACACAACAACTGCAACGGCACGAGGTGAAACTGGTACCGGTGAAACCCAGACCCCGCCTGCAGGTGCAACGGCACTTCGTGGCGCAGAGTTTACAATTTATCGGGTGGAAGATGCAAATTGGCTGGCAAAGTATTATGGCGGGGAGACATTAGCCGAAGGTGAAAAGACCCCTAAAGTTGATGACTACTTCAAAAAAGATGCTGACGGACATGTTATAAGCTATGAGGCTGCTAATTTAGTTACTGGCATTGCAGCTAATGCTAAACCGTCGCAAGTGACAGATGAGAACGGCTATGCAAAGTTTGATAATTTGGCTTTGGGCTTGTATTTGGTTATCGAAACTAAAGTGCCGCAGTCTGTTGTGACAGCAGTCACCCCGTTTCTGGTTTCTGTTCCTATGACGAGAGTGCAGACTGGTGACACGGCAACAGAAGGCCAGCTGAAGGAATGGCTTTATGATGTTACTGTTTACCCGAAAAACAGCACTGTCAAGGGAACGATTTACCTTGAGAAAAAAGGCGTGATCGGCAATGACAAGGATCATGAGACCGCACTGCCGGGCGTGAAATTTAAGCTTGAACGCCTGAATGATGGCGTTGAACTTACAGCAGCAGTGGATACTGACTGGACATTGATTAAACCGGCTAAAAAGGGAACCGAGGAACAAAAAGAATATTTTGTGACGGGTTCTGAGGGTAAAATTGAGGTTGCAGACCTGACGCCGGGTACTTACCGTTTTACGGAGCTTGGGTATGAAACAAAACAGGATAATAAGTACATTGTAAACGGCGGCGATCGTTATGTATTTGTTGTTGGTAAGGATGGTCATACGGTTTCGAAGCCGGCTGATGATATTTACACGAACAATGGGGATTATGAAGTAAGCAACGTAATCACTGGTACAGTTAAGGTTTATAACTATGCACCCGATGTCGATAAGCAGGTGCAAAAACACGGTGATGCAAACACTTGGCAGGATGCTGCCGATTATAATGTTGGCGATAAGGTCCCGTATAAGATTACGGTTACTGTTCCGGAAAACATTGCCCGTTTGAAGACTTTTGTCGTGAAGGATACGCCTACAAATCTGGATGATGATAAAAGTACCATTCGGGTTCAGTATGTTGATGCCACTGGCACAACCACACTGAATCAAGGCACCAGTGAAAACCCGAGGGAAATTAAAGCGATCAGGGAGATTGTCGGTTCTAATAGCGACAAAGGCTTTGAAATTGAGTTTAATCCTGACAAAATGGCAAATTATGCAGGAAAAGAAATTGTAATTACATATTCGGCAACACTGAAAGATGCCGCAGTGTCTACCACAGCTGGCAATACGAATAAAGTATCTTTGGTCTATTCGAACAAGGTTAAAACGGACGTTGCCCCTGAAACAAAGGACGATAAAAAGCAGGTTCAAGATGAAACGGTTGTGTACACCTTTAAGATTAAGATCAACAAAACCAATGAAGGTGGAACGGGCTTGAATGGTGTAGAGTTCGACCTGTACAAAGAAGTCCCGGCGGGCACAACCAATGCGATTACTGGCAACCCAGCTAAGGAATTGGGTTTGGACATCACCAAATCTTGGCTCAAGGTTAATACGCAGCCTCTGACGACGAAGACAGTTGGCAGTGAAAATGGCATACTTGAGGTAAATGGCTTGGCCAATGGTACTTATAAAATTGTTGAAACCAAGACACTGAAAGATTATAACTTGCTGAAAGAGCCGGTTGATGTTACCCTGAACATTGCGTATAAGACCACATGGACAAAGACAGATACTTATAATAATGGTGTCTGGGTAAAATCTGATGTGACGAAAGCGCAAGAAGATTTTACAACAGGTCGGACGCCGACAACTGGCGAAACAATGAATGGCGGAACCCAGAGCGGTGTGGGTAATACCGGCATGATTACAAAGACCATCATCAACCGCAAGGGCTTCAACCTGCCTGTCACCGGTGGCTTCGGCACGCTGCTGTTCAGCGGTATCGGTGTGCTGCTGGTGCTGGCTGGCGTGAGCGTGCTGTTCAGCCTGAAAAAGAAGAACAAGCGTGCGTAAGCCGCACAACTTTAAGACCAAAAGCAAAATAGAGGGGTAATCCATAGGGGAAGGACCGGAAACGGTACTTCCCCTATGGGTGGTTGTGGACATTGCCGATACCCGCAAGGGGAGAGGCGGCTAAGAAGAGGACAGAAATTTTTCGGCAGTGCCCTGCGGGGCGTCGGGGACGCTGCCCCCTACAGCTAAAGGGATGCCGAGGGCGCCGCCCCCCTACGGCTGAATGGGCGTCCGCTGCTAAAAGCCTGCGCGTTTACGCGAAAATAACCCCGAAACCATTACAGAAAGGCTCTTTCCTATGGATACCACTGTCAAATTAAAGCTTGGCTTTGCGGCGCTGATGATCGCTTCGGGCATCGGCGTGGCCATGTACCCCGTCATCAGCAATGCGGTGGCGCAGCGTCACGCAAGCTCGGTCATTGAAAGCTACAACGATACCGTGCAGACGATGGACACCGAGAAAATTGATGCCGCCAAGGAGGCCGCGCGCCGCTACAATGAACAGCTTGGCAACGCCATTGACCGCGATGCTGCGGGCGAGGCCGCTGATACCGGCACAAGCTATGTGGACATGTTGGATGTGGGCGAGAGTCTGGGCTACATTACGATCCCGAAAATTGATGTCAATCTGCCGATTTATGAGGGCACCAGTGATGATGTGCTGCTCAAGGGCGTTGGGCATCTGGAGGGGTCCAGCTATCCGCTGGGCGGCGCGGGCACGCACAGCGTGCTGACCGGCCACCGCGGTCTGGCCGAGGCGGTGCTTTTTACCGATCTGGACAAGCTGGGCGAGGGCGACCACTTTTACCTGCACATTATGGACGAGGTGCTGGCCTATCAGGTCGATCAGGTCAAGGTCGTGGAGCCGGAACGCACCGAGGATCTGGAAATTATCCCCGGCGGGGACTACTGCACGCTGGTCACCTGTACGCCCTACGCCATCAACACCCACCGTATGCTTGTGCGCGGCGCCCGTGTGCCGTATACCGGAGAGGATGAGCAGCCCGACACGCCGCAGACCGTGCAGTACCAACAGCTGAATACCGGCAACGTGGTAAAGCGCATTGTGGACGCCTGGCCGTGGATCAGCGTGACGGGCAGCCTTGTCATCGGCGGTGAGGCGCTGCTTTTGCTGCTGCTGTTGCACCGCTGCAAAAAGCGCGAGGAGGAAGACTGATGAAACGCCTGTTTTTGCAGATTTTTGCATGGCTGGCGATACTGCTGGGCGTTGGGCTTATGCTGCAGCCTACGGTCAGCCAGTATCTGGCGGCGCGGCAAAGTACAAAAACCGTACAAAAATTTGTGCAGGCTGCCGAAGCTGCCGCCCCCGCCGTGACCGAAACCACAGACAACGCCGAGCCTGCCCGCGCTTACCCCGAACTGTACGACGCCCTGCAAGCCTACAATGCGCAGATTTTTGCCGAGGGACAAAGCGGCTTGAAGGACCCCTTTGCCTACGAGACGCCCGCCTTTGACCTGACCGGCTACGGCCTGCCCGATGATATGATCGCCGCGCTGTGGATACCGCGCCTGAATCTGGATTTGCCTGTCTACTTGGGCGCCAGCACGGCCATATCCGCAGAAGATTCTTTCATATCTCTTAGGACTTTTCGAGCCAGTGCAATGTCTAATGGTGTATCAATAAATATACAACAATCCAAATAATCTTTTATCATTTTATTCTGATATGCAAACGGATAATCCAACAGCAAATAATCGTATCTGTCGCTATTTATTATTTTTTCAATATCTGCTTTTAACGGAGATAAATCCCATACATTATAATTCGCACCGTCTGATACCCATTTATAAAAGTCATTTACTTCTCCGTCAAATGAGTAGTCATCAAAGTGAAGCGATGCTGTCCTTGTTAGTTTATCTTTTATTGCATTTACTAAAGTTGTTTTTCCGCCTGCTGTCACAGCTCCGATAGCTATTATTTTCATTTCACTTACCCTCTAAATGCCGATTTATCTAAGTTATTTTAAATCCTTAAACATTTTTATATGCGGACAAAATTCTTCTTTATATATTTC
>OGZL01003753.1_pt1 | contig 10500 bp, 10 predicted proteins | sample 1576761 | NCBI WGS metagenome assembly OGZL01 (sample SAMEA3541595, study PRJEB24748) | human gut metagenome | biome: human gut; feature: human-associated habitat; material: faeces | place: China | collected 2012
TCAACAGACATGGCAAGATTATGTTCAGCGAGAATTGGGATTTTCTAAATATTATAATCATGGTGTTGGAGGAAGACGTTTGATGGCAATGGCTACAGATAAATGTCTTGCCGAAATCACGGAAGATTTTGATGTCATACTTGTTATGGGGGGAACAAATGATTGGGCACAAGATAGAACAATAGGCACAGAAAATGATATTAACACAGATGATCAAACATTTACTGGCACATTCTATGGTGGACTAAATGCTCTGATAAAAAAATTAACAACAAAATACCCAACAAAAAGAATCGTTTTTATGACACAAACACCAACAAAAAATAGCAATGGTGAAAATTTCTTTTTGAAAAAAGGTAGTGCTGATGGGTTAAAAAATTCTAATGGCGACACAACTAGAGATTTTGCAAAGGCAACTTTAAATGCATGTGGGAATAATCATGTTCCCTGTATTGATTTGAACAGCTTGGTTGGTTGGAACGAAAACAATATTTCCTCGTTTGTACTAAATGAAAATGATATGTTTTTTCATCCAACATCTATTGGTGGCAAAAGAATGGCAGAATGTATTAGTGGGTTTCTTGAATCTATACAGAGCATCAACTAATTAACTAAAGGATGCTTTAGCGAATTAAGTAAAAAAAGTGGAGCACAGATATTTTAGTTAAGCAACCAAATTTAAGAAAGAGAGGAAATATGAGAGGATTAGTCCGTCAAAAGCAAAAAGTATATTGGTCACGAATTACTGAAAAAACACAAGGATTAGACCGTATTAAAGTTTATGAGAAACCAGTTCTATACTCTTTTTCTGTATCATCTACAGCCGGAACACCAGAAGAAATTGCAGCCGGAATAGTGCCAGATTATGATAGGTATATTACAAGCTTTAATCGAAATTTTCATCCACAGGAAGCGGACATATTTTGGATAGATAGAATTCCACAAATAAGCGAGGATGGAAGCCTTATTTTGGACGAAGATGGAGAACCTACAGTATTGCCAGATTACACGCTAAAGAAGATTTTAGACACACAAAAAGGCAATATTGCCAGATATGGAATTTCTAAGAGAGGGAATGAAGATGGGTAAGACAATAAAATGCGACTTATCCACGAAATCAATCCAGAATGCCATCAACAAATTAAAAGCTTACCAAAATGAGCTACAGAGGAAAAATGAGATTTTTGTAAAACGATTGGCTGAAATCGGGTTGGATGTTATTCAAACGACCATGGAGTCAATCCCGGATGAAGAAAAAGGTTCTTACTATACAGAAATCATCAACGATCAAAACGGAAATATAGTCGGTGCTTCTGTTAGACTATCTGGTGAAAAAGTGTTGTTCATTGAATTTTCAGCAGGAATAACATACGGTACAAATGATTATCCTTTATCTAGCGGAAGTTCTTACGGAATGGGAACGTATCCTTCCAAAAAAGAAAAATCAGACTGGGACAATCCAAACGGCTGGTGGTACACAGATGAAAGCGGACGGCCGCACCATTCATATGGAAATAGAGCGTATATGCCTATGTATCACGCAGAACAGGCCATTATTATTGCTGTCCGTAAAATTGCTAAAGAAGTGTTCTCTTCTTAAAGAAGATACTATAATATACTGAATGATACTAAACAATTATGTTATCATTACAGTGTTAAATTGTAGCATAAAATGCAATGCGTTCACTATGAAGGTGGGCGCATTTTTTATTGTGAGGTGACAGATATGCCGGACACAATAGAATCCCCTGTACTGGAAGTTTTTTCAAAATGGGGAGCGGCTGTTTCTAAGATTACCGGCGCAGACAATTATTCCATGGACGGAAGCGAAACAAATGCTTCTGGCAAAAAGGCATATGCACAGCTTTATATGCTTGGAAATCCAATTACGAGAGGTGACCTTGAAGGGGATGAGTGCGCAACAATGCCATCATTTCAAGTAAATTGCTTCACATCTGGGAGCAAAGCATTAACCAGATTGTATGAATTGGATGAGATAAGTCACATAACTATGGTGAGAATGGGATTCCGCCGCACATACGGACCGGAACCTATGTTTTTTGGTGACAGTGGAATCAAAAAGCTTGTAAGCCGATACAGCCGAATATATACAGGAACTTTATTAGATTAGGAGCAGAAATGCTTCTATTTTTTTATTCAAAAATATGAAAGGAGAATGTCGAATGAAAGCAGACAAATTACTTTGGCTGAAAGCAGCAGGAATTAGAGCCGTAAAAACAGTCGCACAAACAGCAATAGCAACCATTGGAACCGCAACTGTAATCGGCAGTGTCGACTGGAAAATGGTTTTATCCGCATCTTTACTTTCCGGCTTTTTATCACTGCTTACATCTGTAGCAGGATTACCAGAACTGAAAACAGACAAAGAAGAGTAGAAAGGCGGTGATCCGCTATCTCCCGGCACAGGGTTACGTGCATAAAACTTGAATTAAAGAAAGGAGCCTATCAAAATGGCAGATTTAACAACACTTGGCGTAACTTTTCATTACGGTGTTGAAACCGCTAAAGGAACAAAGCCAACTGCATTCACATGGTTAAAAAGATGTAGTTCCATCGGTGGAATTTCTCTTGACACAGAGCAGATTGACGTATCCGCACTCGAAGACTTCATTACACAGTATGCGTCCGGTAGACAGGATACTGGTGGTACTTGGGATGTAACCTTCAATCTTAACGCTGATGTTATCACGGCACTAAAGAAGCTTATGACTGATGCGGCAACAGGAAAGTCAAAAGGATTTAGAGTTTGGTTTGAAGTTGTATTTCCAGACCTCGCTGATGCATTCTTTGTTATCGCAGACCCTGGAAAAAATATTCCATTGTCTGATATTGGACAGAATGAAGCAGCAACAATTCCGCTGTCCCTCATTATTCAAGAGTATAAAGGCCTTGATACAAAAGTTGTTTCTGACGAACTTACGCAGGCTTTAGATACCGCAAAAGCAGTAGCAGATTCCACAGGTGCAATGACACTTAACTAAAAAACATGTCGGGAGGATTATAAAATGGTAACTTTTAATGTACACGGAAAAGAGTATAAGGTTGTATTTGGATATGGACTTCTTACAAAAACAGATGTGCTGGACAAGGTACAGGGAATTACAGACGGAAAAGAGAGAAGCCTTCAGAAGATGATTTCTCTTCTTCCGGAACTGCTTCTTGCCGGACTTCAAAAGAAGCACAAGGATGAGTTTGGGTATGAAAGTGATTCTGAAAAAAAAGCTGTTCTTGATAAAGTCTGTGACCTTTTGGATGATTACGAAGATGAAGGAACCGAGGAAAATCCTAAAAGCGGATTTGATTTATACCAACTTCTTGATAAAGAATTGGAGAAAAATGGTTTTTTATCCGGTCTGCTGAATGCAGTAGCAGAAGCACAGGCAGTGGAGAAGAACGCAACGAAGATTTCACAGGATCACAAAAAGAAAAATTAACATTTCGAGAAGTTGTTTACCAAGAGATTCTTCCTTTATACCTCTCTATTGGCGTATCTAAAGAAGAATTTATGGATTCTACACCAGCTGAATTAAAACCTTATCTCGAAGCTGAAAAGATACGTCAAAAGAGAAGAGACGCTGAGCTTTGGCGAGCGGGCATTTATGAAACATCAGCCACATTCACAGCTGTTGCAAATGCTTTAATGGGAAAAAAATCCAAGGCAGAGTATTTGAAAAAACCTTTACTGGAATCAGCAGAGGAAGAAAAGCGTAAACAGGAAGGTATACTTTCCGAAGAAGAAAAGAAAAAACAGAGAAATGCACTTTTGGCAAGCTTGCAACTCATGCAGGCGAACTTTGAGCTTAACCATGAAAAGGGCAGGCAGGATTAACACTCTTGTCTGCCCTTTATTTTTTTGTAAAAAAGGAGGGACAAATAAAATGGCTGACAATACCATTGATACCCTTGATATACAAATTAGCAGTAGTACAGAAAAAGCAGTACGTGCGCTGACTAATCTTTCAAACAAACTCACAGAAGTTAATTCCGCATTAAGCGGAGTTAATACAAACGGATTACGTAGTTGTGTAAGGGAACTTGGAAAACTAAAAGAACTTGATATAGGGAAAATGACAAGCATTGCTGATGGAATTGGAAAATTCTCAAATTCCATAAAGACAATGGGCGGAGTAGATTATAAAGGCTCTGGTCTGAATGCAGTTATCAACTCAATCAACAGACTTAGCCAGGTTGATGCTAGTGGATTTGATTCTGGAAAACTTGGAGAAATAATCCATCAATTAAGCAATTTGACAGAGATTCCAGATGTATCTACCAGTGTTAATCGTTTTGTCAATTCAATGGCTAGATTAGCCAATTCCGGTGAATATATTGCAAATGTATCCGCTGAATTACCTGGGCTTGGAAGAAATCTTAAATCAATCGTAGAGAGCTTTACGAGCGTTGGCGATATATCTGAACCTGTAAATAGGTTAGTTCAGTCTATTGCACAATTGGCAAGTTCTGGAAATAGAATCGGACAAACGTCAAGCCAGCTTGGAACACTAGCAAAGGAAGTATTGTCTTTCTTCGATGTAATGAAAACTGCACCTAAAATCAGTGAGAACACCATCCGCATGACGGAAGCACTGGCAAAGTTGGCTAATGCAGGGGGAAAGGTAAATTCCGCTACAAATTCTATATCCAGTGCGTTTTCTAAATTATCATCTGCAACATCTAGCCTTGGTAATATTGTTAGTAAAACTTCTTCTATAATTGGAACCGGGGTAAAAGGCATTATTGGATGGTTTCAACGTCTCGGGAATAGTAGTTCTGGAATTAAAACCGCTTCTTTTAATCTCGGAAATTTGCTTAAAACTGCTATCGGTTTTAAGGCTATTCGTGGTCTGGCAAATTTAGGAAAAAGTGCAATTGGTTTTGGCTCTGCTATTACAGAAATCGAAAATGTTGTAGATGTTTCCTTTGGAAGCATGGCAGATGAAGCCTACAAATTTGCTTCTACGGCCAAAGAACAATTTGGATTATCAGAATTGGCAGCAAAGCAATATTCTGGAACCATGATGGCAATGATGAAATCATCTGGTGTTGCGCAAGATGCAGCTTCTAAAATGTCAATTTCTCTTGCTGGATTAGCCGGGGATATTGCATCATTTTACAACATTGATACAGATACTGCTTTTCAGAAAATACGCTCTGGAATTTCCGGGGAAATTGAGCCTTTAAGACAATTGGGTATTAATTTATCCGTTGCAAATATGGAGGCTTATGCTCTTTCAAGGGGAATTACAACATCTTATAATGCAATGTCTCAAGCTGAAAAAGTTGCTCTTCGATACAACTATTTAATGTCAGTTACAGGAGATGTGCAAGGAGATTTCGCAAGGACATCTGGCACCTGGGCGAACCAGGTTCGTTTGCTCACTCTTAACTTCCAGTCACTTTCCGCAGTAATTGGGCAAGGATTGATTGCCGGCATTCTTCCTGCTATTCAAGCTCTTAATGCACTTATGTCAAAACTTATGCAAGCTGCGAATGTGTTCCGTAACTTCATGTATGTATTGATGGGAAAGAAACTAAAAGGCTCGCAGAGTGGAGTTAGTGATATCGTATCTAATTTAGGTGGTATAGAAACAGCTGGTGATGACGCATCTTCTGGGCTTGATGACGCTACATCATCTGCTAAGAAACTGAAAAAGGCACTTTCCGTATTGCCATTCGACCAATTAAATCAGCTTGCCGATAATTCTGATAATTCTGGAACTGCATCTAAAAGTCTTGGTTCTGGGCTTGGAGATTTAGCAGATAGTTTTGCTGGAATACAAGATTCACTGGATGAAGTTTTGACTGTTGACGAAACACCAATCAATAAATGGGCTGCTAAAATCAGAAAAGCATTTATCAATAAAGACTGGCAGGGATTAGGCTTTACTATTGCAGATATGATAAATGTTGGAATGGAGAAAATATACGAAGTTATTAATTGGAATAATGTTGGCCCGAAAATAACTGAGTTTACAGACGCATTTACAAGAGCATTCAATTCATTAAATACCAGACTTGATTTTGACTTGCTTGGAAGAACTATCGGGACGGGAATCAACACAGCTGTAAATACTCTTAATCAGCTTATTGGTGATGGCGGTATTGATTTTGGATTAATCGGCAGAAATATTGGTGATGGGTTAATCGGCGCACTGGATGAAATCAACTGGACTAATCTGGGTGAATTGCTTGGAAATAAGTTTATGATTTCCTGGAAAATGCTATCTGGATTTGTAAAACGTATGTCAGAAGAGGACGGCGCTGGTGTAACTGGTTGGGATAAGCTTGGTAGTTCACTTGGAAAAGCTTTAAATGGCGCTGTGTCCAAAATTTCCATGAAGGATATTGCAGATTCTTTATCTGGAATTTTAAATGGAGCGTTTAGAAGCTTGGCTGCGTTTACCAAAACTGTAAACTGGGATGAACTTACTAATAATATCACAGAGGGAATTTCTACTTTCTTGAAAAAAACAAACTGGAAAGAAAATGGACAAGCACTTGGAGATTTCATATCTCACCTGTGTACGGCGTTGAAAAATACGCTTACAAAAGACACTTTCTATGAATTTGGACAAGGTGTTGGAACATTCCTTGGCGAATTACCATGGGGTGAAATACTTAGTACTGCGGCTGAGTTGATTCTTGGTGGTTTATCAAGTGCCTTTAACGGATTAGTGGACGGATTAAAAGAAGACCATCCGCTTGTAGGAAGTCTCGTTGATATTCTTGGAAAAGCCTTTCTTGCTGTAAATGTTCTTAAAGTAAGCGGGATTGGAGAACTTGCATGGAACCTTATTGATCACATTAGTGAAAAAATTATTGCCAAAGAAAATGCTAAAATGATTGCTGAAAAGTTAGCAGATGTACTTGGAGATGGCACAAGTGGAGCAAAAGAAGCAATAAAAGATTTGGGGGATGCGGCAGGTTCTTCAAGCAGTAAATTTGGCTCTCTTGCTAAAGCACTTGGCCCTCTTGTTGGTGAAGCTGGACTTATCGTGGCAGTAGGAGCAGCTGCGACAGTAGCAACCTCTCAATTGGCTGGTCTTGTTGAAACCATGCAAGGCGGTAATGGTGTTGGAACCACATTCGGCAATACCATGAATAACTTCATTCAAACTTTACAGAGAAGAGGTGATATTCTTTCTGGGTCGGCAGAGGAAATTTGGCAGTTAAAAGAAAGCCTAGAGCAAGAAGGGATGACCGCCGAGGATAAGGCAAAAGCAACGCAACAATTGATTGATAAATTGGGAGAAATGGGGGTTACATCCGACCAGGCAGAGCAAGCATTTTCTCAATTAAACCAGAAAGGTCTTATTACGGACGACATGTTTAAGATATTGTCCGATTCCATTAAAACATTGGATGATAAAACAACAAATATGGCTGGCAGTATTGACCTTAGTAAACAGTCTATTGATGATTTGTATGACACCGTTCTTCCACAATTGCAAACACAGTTAGGACTTAGCGCTGATGAAATGGTTTCTCTTGATACAGCATTAATGGAAGCTGAAAATTCTGGTGGCACTGCACAGGATGCATTTGATAATATCATGGCACGCGCCAAGGAACTCGGAATCAATACAGAATCTGTAGCCAAGATTTTTGCACAAGTATTCCCAGATGCCGTGAAAGAGATGGAAACCAAGACGAAAACCTCTATCAGCAGCGCAAATACTTTTGTAAAAACTGGAATGGGAAGCATATCCAAAGCTACAGGAACTGCAATGTCTGGAATTCAAACAGCAACCGAGAAAGCTATGTCTGCTGCACAGACAAAAGTAAAAACTGCCACTGACAATATTAGTTCTGATTCCGAAACAAACTGGGGAAATTCCGCAAGCGCTGTATCGACAGCCCTCGGAACCATGGACACCGATACAAAAGATGTAATGGGCAAGGTTATGACAACCATTCAAAGTTATTGGTCTTCTGTCCTTATCAATACAAACCAGATTTGGGAAAAAGCTTCTGGAAAGGTTGATACGGAAACTGGCAAAATGCTTACTTATGCCGAAAATAATATGTCTTCTGTTGCAAGAGTTTTTTCTTCAATTAGACGAACTATTGACGGAAATTTTTCTGGTCTTTATTCTGTCGGCAAAAATGCAATGAATGATTTTAAACGTGGAATAGAATCTGTTTATATCAGAACCCCTCACATAGAGATGAATTACACAGACTGGCAAGAGGGAAACACTCACAAATACAGATGGAATTCAAATGTTAAGTGGTTTGCCAAAGGTGGATTATTCAATGGCGCACAGGTAATCGGTGTCGGAGAAGCTGGTTCTGAAGCCGTTCTTCCGTTGGAAAATCCGCGAACCATGAAGAAGATTGCAGACAGCATTGTTTCCAGTTCAGACGGAAGCATGGGACTTACAAAAGAAGAAATGGCAAAAGCAGTAGCACAGGGAGTTGCAATGGCAATGAGTATGAACAGTGGAAACAAGAATCCGCAGTACATTATGAACAGCATTATTCTGGACGGAAGTGAGATTGCGAAAGCAGTAACAAAAGCTCAGAATGATACGAATAGCCGTTTCAAACCATCCCCGGCATATTGATTTTTGACTGATTGTGTGGTATAATTTTCTCAATGAAGAAGTACACACGGTCTTGATTTTTGAGCCGCTAAGAAGAAATTAATATTTCTCAATTTTGAGGAATTTTTTGTCTTACTTGGCGGCTCTTTTTTATTTTATCCATCAATATAAGGAGGAATGGAGAATGTTGGTAGAAGTTATGATGATTGGAAAAGTAGAAACCAGTATTGTAACAAGCCTAGATATTGCGGAGACATTTGGGAAAGAACATAAAAGGGTTTTGCAAGATATAAGAGAACTTGAATGCAGTGAGGATTTTGGAAGGCACAATTTCGTGCAGTCCTCTTACGTCAATTGTCAAAATAAGAAACAGCCAATGTACTATGTAACCAGAGATGGATTTACACTTTTAGCTATGGGCTATACTGGCGAAAAAGCAATGAAATTCAAAGAGGGCTATATTCGGCAGTTCAATGCAATGGAAAAGCTCCTTATTGGAAAAATCAAAGAACGTGAAAAAGGAATTGCAGTAAGGCAAGCGTTTACCAAGGCAATTCAACAATCTTCTGAAAATGAAAGAATGCATGGACACGCCTATTCTACATATACGGACGTTATTTATAAGTCCATATTTGGCAAAAACGCCAAGCAACTAAGAGAGGAATTCGGAATCACAAAAAAAGAAAGTATGAGAGATTATTTTTCAGAAGAAGATTTGGTGAAAGTCCAGAACGCCGAAATGCTTGTAAGTGCATTGGTTGGATACGGCTGGGGATATAACGAAATTAAAGAATTTATTCTGAATAAAGGAATTAATAAAATTGCCGCATGATTTTGAATTTTTAGACAGACCGCATTTAAAATGAGGTCTGGAAAGGTTCAATTTAAAATAGAACCTTACAATGGGGAGGGAAAGCAAAAATGTTATATAAAAATTATTGTGTAGTAAGCAAAGAAGTGCTTCATAATAGAAATATTTCCCTTGAAGCAAAGGGAATATATGCTTTAATGATGAGTGTTGGCAAAGATAATTTTAATGTAAAGGAATTATATGACCTTTCAAAAGAAAAAATAAATGTTATTGATAATGCGATAAATGAGTTAGAAAAACTCGGTTACGTAACTCTTGAAAAATAATTCGGTAAATTCAGTGGACTAGGTTGGCCGCCGAAAAGCGTAAACCTTGATACGCCTGTCCACTGTTTTTATAAATCAAGGATTCTGGCACAATACGGAGAGTGCCTACGACCAACAAGGAGGTTATCTAATATGAATTCTGAAATCAGAGAAGTATCACAAGAAGAAATAAAAGCAAGAGTAGCGTTTCTTTCATCCGCGAAATGTAATCATACACCACACAAATATATTGATATTGCTGGTGGATTGATTGAGGGTACGCTATTATCAAGAATTTTATATTGGTTTTCTGAGGATAAAAATAAAAGAAGAAAAGTGCGCATTTTTAAAGACGGCCATTATTGGATTGCAAAGCAGAGAAAAGATTGGCAAGAAGAAATTAGAATTACCGAACGCCAATATGATAAGGCAATTAAAGAACTGAAAAATAGAGGGTTTGTTGAACTCGCAAAATACAAGTTTAATTCCATGCCTACAGTACATATTCGCCCATTGTGGGAAAATATCAATAAGGCTGTTGCTGTTTGGGAAAGTGAACTTGAAAAAGAAATTGTTTCTGAATTTCAAAATGAAGCAAACGGGAATAACGAAAAATGTAATTCCCAAGGGAATGACGAAAAATGTAATTCGGGAATTACAGAAGGAAGCACTCCTTTAACATTACCTACTGGCAATGATTATCATAATAACAATGATTACTTTCAAGAGAAAACAGAACCAGACTTTATTGATAATAAAGAAAAAAAGACTTTATCTTATACAGATAAAGATAATCAGACTTCTGCTCCTAATAATT
>OGZL01003761.1_pt1 | contig 10487 bp, 9 predicted proteins | sample 1576761 | NCBI WGS metagenome assembly OGZL01 (sample SAMEA3541595, study PRJEB24748) | human gut metagenome | biome: human gut; feature: human-associated habitat; material: faeces | place: China | collected 2012
CAAATATGATGTGTTTTATAATTATGTCAAAATTCTTAACTTAATGACATTGCTCCTTGAGCTCTTTTTGTTATTTATGCTGTAATTTTCAATTACTGTAACAGAGAAAGTACACCCTGAGTAGACTGATTAGCCTGTGCAAGCATAGACTGACCTGCCTGTGCAAGAATGTTGTTCTTGCTGTACTCAACCATCTCTTCTGCCATATCTGTATCACGGATACGAGATTCAGCAGTTGTTGTATTCTCAACAATGTTATCTAAGTTGTCGATTGTGTGCTCTAATCTGTTCTGTACAGCACCAAGAGCAGATCTCTGAGAAGAAACCTTTGCGATAGCATCGGAAATTGCATCTACCGCATAAGTAGCAGCTGTTCCGGTAGCGTCTGTTACATTCAAGCCTTTTACTCCGAGATTTGCAGAGTTCATTACATCAATATCGACTGTGATTTTATTGGTCATATCTGCATCTGCACCAACATGTAAGTTGAAGGAAAGTGTATCTGCTACTGTTGCATATCCTTTTGAGATTGTATAGGTTGTCTTTCCATTTGCATCTGCTCCATCAGAAACAGTTGCATCTCTATTAACAGTTCCAATGCTATTAGCAGCCAGAAGTTCTGCCTTAATTTTCTTTTTAGCTTCCGTTGTTGAAATAATGGATGAATCATCGTCATCAACACCATCTCCGTCAGCATCATTCATTGCTGCATATTCTTTACCATCAACAGTTGCTTTCGAACCATCTTTTACAAGATTTGCTGCTGTGACTGCAGTACCATTAGTCTGATCTCCATCTTTATACCATCCAGCAGCTTTTGCATTGCCACCAGTGGTAGCCTCCTTATAAGTATAACTGGTTCCATCAACTGTAATTTCTTTATCTGCTGCTTGATATTGATTAATAGCTGCGACAATCTCTGCCTTATCAGTACCAATTGTATACTCTTTTCCAGCAATCTTATACTTGTCACCAGCTTTAAGCGTATCCATAACAAATGTTGCAGATTTTGCACTATCTGTTAATGTTCCTTTCAGTCCTGCATCATGACCTTTCATATATACATTCTTTGTAGATGCATTGTCACCCTTTAACAGATAAATCTCATTAAACTTGGTTGTCTCAGCAACACGGTCGATCTCTGTTGTTAACTGGTCAATCTCATCCTGGATTGCCTGACGGTCAGACTCTTTAGAGTTTGTTCCGTTAGCTGCCTGAACTGCCAACTCATTCATTCTCTGTAACATGGAGTGAACTTCTGTCAAAGCACCCTCGGCTGTCTGTACAGAAGATACACCGTCCTGAGCGTTTGTGGAAGCCTGATCAAGACCACGGATCTGTTTTCTCATTTTTTCAGAAATGGTTAATCCTGCTGCACGGTTGATTCTGTAACCAGAAGATAATTTCTCTGTGGATTTGCTCTGTGCTCCTGTTGTGATGTTTAACATTCTGTTGGCATTCATTGCCTGCATGTTGTGTTGTACTACCATAATATAATCCTCCTTGTCTCATCTTTTTGATGAGCTATTATGTTTTTTCTCCGGGGAATCCGTTCCCCGGGCTTATTTATAACAAACAGGGCGTCCCGGGTTTTGCCCTGCCTATTACCAGATGATTGTGTGATGCAAAAACTACTCTTTCATCTTTTCTGCATCTCTTTTTGCCTCTGCTTTCATGCGTTCATTCCATAAAATCTTTTTAATCTCCGCCTGTGCTTCTCTGGAAATTCCCGGCTCAGCATAATAGGTATCTTTCCTACGCTCCGGGTTTGTTTCTGTTTTATTCCGGGCAATATTGACATCTCTCGGTGCGTCCACCAGAAGTCTGATATGATTTCCGGCGCCTCCGGCATATACCACGCGGATATTATCGCCAATGTTTAAATATTCACCCTGTTTTAATGAAAGTTTGAGCAATCTGTTACCTCCCTGCACACTTACGTTTTTTGTAATCACATCCATGATTTTTTTGCAACATAACTTACAGAAATGTTGCATTTTCGACATGAAACATGCGGATTTTCATTGTTAAATAATGTATCTGCAAATAAAAATACTTTTCCGTTTTCAGCTGTATTTTCCAAGGTGCGGTCATACCAAAAAATGTTGGAAGGAAAACAGGTAATAAAAATCATGAGAAAATCTGTTCATGAGAAAATCTGATAAAAAATTTTATTTCAGGGGTAAAGTTTCCGAATGAATATCCGATATAGAACTTGTAAACAAAAAAATGCAACATTTCTGTAAGAAATGTTGCATTTTTTTATTTACTCACGATTTATACGTTGTATATACAGTCATTTTGGGATATAACTGTGGATGTCAAAGTGCAGAAACTGCACAATTTATCATGAATTTCAGGAGGTAATTCTCATGGGAACCACGCAGCCAATCAGAAAAGAGGACGAGTTATATTCATTCCGTATGTATTATGCAGATGAAAAACCGAATGTCCGCAATTATACACTCATTGTCCTCGGTTTAAATACCGCACTCCGTATTGGTGATCTATTATCTTTAAAATGGTCATCTGTATACAACTTCCAATTTCAAAGCTTTTACGACCATATTCTGATCCACGAACAAAAAACTGGAAAACGAAACAATGTTCTTTTAAATGCCACTGCAAAGGATGCACTGCAGGCATATTTCAATGAGCGGTCCCCGGAGGAAGGCGAATATATTTTCACGAAAACAACCTGTCACGAAAAACCGCTCAACCGCTCTCAGGCATACCGGATCGTCAAAACTGCCGCAGTTCACACCACACAGGAAGACTGCATCAGTTGTCATTCCCTCAGAAAAACATTTGGTTACCATGCATGGAAACAGGGAACTCCGCCAGCACTTTTAATGGATATTTATAATCATTCCTCCTACCGCATCACCCAGCATTATCTCGGAATCAGCCAGGATGAACGTGATGAGATTTATCTGAAACTTGATCTATGACCACTCCTGCTGCAGTTCCTGCTCCCGGAACAGTGTATCCACGATCACATAGTACTCTGCAAGGCGTTCCGTCTTTTTGATCTTCTTGAGATACTTCTCCGGATTCGTGAAACTCTTACTCATATAGCACCAGAGTTCTTTCATTTTAAATAACGTGTTGCGATCGCCGGACATCACGCCTTTGTAGCCGTCACAGATATCATCATGGAACGCACGGAGTGTCTGCTTGTCCACTATATTGCGCTTTTTGTTTCCAACCGGTGTATCCGAATCTTTAGCCTCAAACTGAGCCTCCACCATCCGAAGTTCTCTGACCAGCCCCGGATCCTGCAAAATACCTCTGCCAAGCATGACCTTTTCTGTTTCCGGAAATGTCTGCCGTAACTGCCCATATGCCCCAGCCGAATGAATATCCCCATTGAAGCAAAGGGAATGTCTGCTGTGTTCTGCCGCATACCGGTAAGTCTCCATGCGCGGCGTATATTTATAAAAATCCTTCTGGATCCTTGGATGGACGATCAGCTCCGATAACGGATATTTCTCATAAATCGCAAGGAGATTCTCCCACTCGTCCGGCGAATCTTTTCCGACTCTGGTTTTAATGGAGATTTTGCAGTCACATGCATTAAAAATTTTATCCAGAAAACTGTCCAGCTGATCCGGTACCGCAAGAAATCCAGCCCCTCTGTTTTTTGCCACCACCGTTCCGGACGGACAGCCGAGGTTTAAATTTACCTCATCATAACCATATTGCTTCAACTGTTTTACAATCGAAATAAAATCGTCCGGCTGATTCGTCAGAATCTGCGGAACAACCTCCATTCCCTGATTATGTTCCGGATCAATGTCCTTTTTCACCTTGAAATCCAGTTTTTTATTTGTGATAAATGGAGTGAAATACCGGTCAATATCATGAAAATATTTCTGATATGCGTTACGGTAAATATAGCCGGTCAATCCCTCCATCGGTGCCATGTAATACTTCATTTTCTTTCCTTCCTGTTATTCCCGGTTCTGTATGATCTGGTAGATTTCTTCCGTCTGCGCATCGTCAGATCCACTCATATAATAGTCTGTTCCATCTGCGGAAAAATGCAGAAATTCTGTATTTTCCGGGTTTAAAAAGACCTCGCATTTTCCAACATTTCTTATGAAAAATGTTCCTTTTTCCAACGTATCCATCGCAGTTCCACTTGATTTACTCCAGGACGGAAGCTCTGTGATCTTCTCGACATGTTCAATATCTTCCACCTGAATCTCGTAATCTACGTTCAGATGTTTTGCGTAAAGTATCTCATCTTCTACCGCAAGCCGGATCGGTGTGAATTCGTCCAGGATCAGCCAGATACACATTGCCGGAATCGTCACCATAAGTACCACTGCGCCCAAAATAGCACTTCCTTTTCCAACCGGTGTTGCCAGATTCATAGTCGTTCCCATTCCGACTTTCTTTGGCACCATGCTGTGCCTGTCTGCCGGATTGTAATAGAAGATTCCCCAGATCCAGTACCTGTCGTCATCAGCGTTATCGTTCAGCTCACGCTTTGCTTCGTAGACTGCTTCAATTTTCCTTAACTGTTTCATTAACGGAATACACAAAAGCAGTGTTGCCAGTGCATACACCATGCTGCCTGTCAAAATCATCCATCCCATATTATCTGCCAGAAAAGATGATGCCAGGATCACTGCCGCAAATGCCGTATTCAGCCAGAGTACGATGAGCCAGAAATTTTTCCAGATATTTTTTCTCGCTCTTGTATAATTCAGGTTTACGTCACTGTCATTATTTATCACCGCTGTCGGCTGTCTGTCCATCCAGACTGCTACAGCAGTCAGTGCCACTCCGCACAGCCACATAACAATCGTAAGCCACCCTACACTGCTTAATTCTATTGTTTTTTCCAAAGCCGGATTGAAACTCTTTGCCCATACCGGCACAAGTGCAAGCAGCAATGCCGCCAGATTCGGCAGGAAAAATGGCAGAAATTTTACTCTTCTGATTTTTCCGACTGCTTTCAGTTCAATACGATGTTCCATCTTCTCCGTTTCATACAGACAATGTTCCGTTTTCCATCTTTTCAACCCACTGTTCGCATGCACCAGCGGAAGACACAGCAATACGATTGCAATCAATATCCACATCATCCAGATCGTAAGCTGGATGGACATGTGTTTTGTCAGGAAACTGCTAAGCGGAACGATCAGCAGAAAAATAAAATACTGTTTCATCTCTCTGCGGAACTTTTCCACAATTGCTGCCACCTCCGGTTCCTTGATCCACTCCGGTTTCATATTTACTGCAAACAGGCAGCCATCTGCATACTGATACTGTCCTCGGAAACAAAAATAGAGGACTAATAAAACCGGATACATAGTGAAAAACATAATTATGTTTACGAGCATAGTTTTTCTCCTTTCAAAGCTGGATGGTAATAGGCGTTTGCGAAACTCCTCATACTCTTCTTTCAATTGTTCATCAAATCACTACGTATTTTATTCATACAATTCCCCACAGATTTCAAAAAATTCTTCCTTCGTCATGCCGCTGACTTTCGCTTCCGAGATGATCTGCTGCAATAATTCCTTTGATTTCTCCGAAAGTTCTTTTGTCTCCGCAAATTCCTTCCGCACCCTCGCACCGCTCCTGCGGTCTGCAAATATATAACCTTCCTGCTTGAGCAGGCTATAGGCTTTGTTGACCGTCATGGAATTGATCCCGATCTCTTCTGCAAGCCCGCGGACAGTTGGAAGCTGTTCTCCCGGCGATAGTCTTCCATCGGAAATCCCCTGCACGATCTGGTTTCGGATCTGCTGGTAAATTGGGATTTCTGACATCTCATTGATGGATATGATCATGTAGGCTTCCTCCTGTATTTTTATCGTTTTGTCAATATTTTCGTCTTTCTTATCCATTTTTCACTGGATTTTGTCAAAAAATATGTATTGTTTGTATTAACTATTATAATACAAACAATACATACGTCAAGTAAAACATATTCAGATTACTTTATTCTTCTGCATGCGATCTATTATATTCTTCAATAAAACCATCCATCTTGGAAGTATCTTTTGTCAATTCTGTCAGTACATTATGGATTATAATGTGTACTACGTTTTCATTTTTTCTCCTCAAAATCCCTTACTTTTACTCTTACTATATAATTTACCATATTAATTATTTATGTAAATGAAAAAAAAACAATCTATGGCTCTTTTTTATCTGCTGCCATAGATTGTCTCTTTTAAGAATTTTGGAATCGGCATTATCTGCCGGAATTTATGCCTGTTCTTTCATCTCTTGTCGTTTTGTATGCACTGCCTCAATTATATTCTATTCATCCGGTATCCTGTTTGAAATAACATATTTTTTTGATTCCTTGCAATTATTTGATATCTTTCATTTTTACCGTAGATTATTCACCTTCCCAACTGAAATATATCCATCAACAAGTGCCCGGAAATCCGTTCCCTCCGGGGCATTCTCATTATAATTTCCATGCACAGTCAGTCGTATTCTTCCATTTTCAAGCTCCTCTTCCAGATACTCGTCAATGAAAAATCCACAGTCTGCAATTTTCCTGTCATATAAAATTCCCCGCAGCCTCTCAAGTTCACACTGCGGAAAATTTACGTTCCAGATCTGATTGTACGCCAGAGGCTGTTCCATCAATTCTTCCATCATCCGCTCAAGGTAAGCGTCTGTCACCTCATGACACTCCGATGCACCCTCGGAGAACGCAATCGCATGCACACCTGCGCACGCAGCTTCTAACGCAGATCCTACGGTCGCTGAATACTGAATATCTGTTCCGCTGTTATATCCATAATTAATACCGGAAAAAACATAGTCCGGCTTTTCCTTCACAATATTTAAAATTCCAAAACGTACACAGTCCGCTGGTGTTCCTGTACTTGCATATGCGTGCACACCCTCCACCGGAAAATCAACTGGAAAAAACTCTATCGTTTCACGTAATGTGATCCTGTGTGACATTGCACTGCGCTGTCCGTCCGGTGCCACCACCCAGACTTCACCATATTTTTTTGCTACACGTGCCAAACGGATGATACCATCTGACTGTATTCCATCGTCATTTGTAATTAATATTTTTTGCATTATATTTCCCACTTTCCACAAATTTTCTGAGACTCTCTTCTCCATGCTTTTCTATTTAATTTATCATATCCTTTTTTCCACGAAAATGCAAAACTCCTCAAAATGAGGACTTTTTAGCCTTAAAAGTCCTCATTTTGAGGAGTTTACTTTTTCGTTCATATACACAAATATAAACTGCATTCCCTTATTCTCTGTTTTCATATTGAAACCATCGCCAGTTTTACTGCTTTACTCTTCTCCGAAATAAGCACTTTTTTCAAGAGTGATACTGGGCGGATTCGAACCACCAACTTCGGTTTTGCAAACCTATGCCCTACCAGCGGCTACAGCATCGGATACGAAACAACAGAATGCACACTCGGCGAATATCTATTGTCATAAAAATCCCCTCATGGAGTATGTTTATCAAATTTTCCATGAGGGGGTCTGTTTCAAACTGATTTCACGATCAGCACCTGAAACGCTCTTAGTTGCTGAATAATGCAGTAGACAGATATCTGTCACCGGAATCCGGAAGAAGAACTACAATATTCTTTCCTTTATTTTCCGGTCTCTTTGCTAAAATAGTGGCTGCTTTTAAAGCTGCTCCTGAAGAAATACCAACCAGAACGCCCTCGCTTACTGCAAATGCTCTTCCCTCGTCAAAAGCATCCTCGTTTTCGATAGGAATGATTTCATCATAAACGGAAGTATTCAAAGTATCTGGAACGAATCCTGCTCCGATTCCCTGGATCTTGTGTGCGCCTGCTTTTCCTGTAGAAAGAACTGCACTTGTTGCAGGCTCAACTGCTACAACTTTGATATTTGGATTCTGCTCTTTTAAGTACTCACCAACACCTGTTATGGTTCCGCCTGTACCAACGCCGGCTACAAAAATATCTACTTTTCCGCCTGTCTGCTCCCAGATTTCCGGTCCGGTTGTTGCCTTGTGTGCTGCCGGGTTTGCAGGGTTTACGAACTGGCCTAAAATAACGGCTCCCGGAATCTCTTTTGCAAGTTCATCCGCTTTTGCGATCGCACCTTTCATTCCCTTAGCGCCCTCTGTCAAAACAAGCTCTGCGCCGTATGCTTTCAAAAGATTTCTGCGCTCAACACTCATGGTATCCGGCAGTGTTAAGATTGCTCTGTATCCTTTGACCGCTGCAACTGCTGCAAGACCGATACCTGTGTTACCGCTGGTTGGTTCAATAATGGTTGCGCCCTCTTTTAAAATACCTTTTTTCTCTGCATCCTCGATCATTGCCAATGCAATTCTGTCCTTTACAGAACCGGCCGGGTTAAATGCCTCAAGTTTTACTAAAATGGCTGCGTCTGTCACGCCTGCTTTTGCAGCATATCTGCTTGCGTTTACGATTGGTGTTTTTCCTACTAACTCTAATGTGCTTGATTTGATATCACTCATGTTTATATCCTCCTTGTTTTTGCGAAGCAAAATGCGACTGTTCCTACAGGAGCAGAGGATTTAGCCTCCTTGTTTTTGCGAAGCAAAAATCCGAACTCTTGTGAGGAGAGGATTTAGCCTCCTTGTTTTTGCAAAATTAAAATAGTGATCTTAGTGAGAAGAAGCTTTATCTTCCAAAATAAAAATGGCAGGTATCCTATGCACGATACCTGCCTGAGTTACAAATTTTCAGCGGGTACACAATGCATATGAAAAATAAACCGTACTCATACATACAGCCTGACAACAGCAACAACACATCATATGATTTTTCTGTGTGCTTAATCCTGTGTATTTCATATCATTGTCTCCTTTCTTATTTCCTACTAATCATATAGGAATATGTGTTTATATTTGAATTATAACGAGTAACATCTTTACTGTCAACTATTTTTTCATAAAATTTTGCAATTCTTTTCGTTATGATACATTTCTGTTCACTTACATTACAATAACGATGCATGGCTGCTACTATATCTGGTTTAGCTTGCAAATTTTACAGTATCTGCTGGAAGTACTTTTGCGATGCGCTCCAGTGCCTCTTTTAACGTACTTCTCGGACACGCCACGTTGATCCGCTGGAATCCTCTTCCGCATTTTCCAAAAATTCTTCCACTGTCAAGCCAGAGCTTTGCCTTGTGAACGATCAAATCTTCCAGCTCCTGTGCGCACAATCCGAGTCCGTTAAAATCAAGCCAGATCAGATACGTTCCCTCATGTTCCACCATGTTCACGCCCGGAAGATTTTTTTCCACAAATTCTTTTGTAAAAGCGATATTGCCAGCCACATATTTTTTCATCGCCTGATACCACTCTTCCCCGTCCCGGTAAGCCGCCTCACATGCCACAAGTCCGGCTGCATTGAGCTGACTGTATCCGGCTGCAGCCAACTGTTTTTTGAATGCATTTTTCAGTTTCTGGTTCGGGATAAATATATTAGAAGTCTGCAGACCAGCCAGGTTAAACGTTTTGCCCGGTGAAGTGCAGGTAATGGTCCACTCCGCATATTCCTTTTTCAGATTTGCAAAAACGTGATGTTTTCCCTGAAAAACAAAATCTGCATGAATCTCATCGCTCACAACGATCACGTGATGTCTGCAGCAGATATCTCCAATTGTCTCCAACTCCTCCTTTGTCCACACTCTTCCAACCGGATTATGCGGATTGCAAAGGAAAAAAAGTTTTACTCCTTCCTCTGCGATTTTTTTCTCAAAGTCTGCAAAATCAATATGATAGCGATTGTCCTCTCCCAGAAAAAGGTCACTGCTTACGATTTTTCTTCCATTATCTGAAATCACTTCTGAAAAAGGATAATATACCGGTGACTGAATCAATACTGCATCTCCCGGGTCTGTATATGCTTTTACGGACAATGCCAGAGCCATCACGATCCCCGGTGTTTTGACCAGCCATTTTTCCTGTACTTCCCAGTCATGATGTTTCTTCAGCCATCCTTTCACAGCTTCAAAATAAGATTCCTGTCCATCACTATATCCAAAAATCCCATGCTGCACCTGTTTGATCAGTGCATCCTGTACATAAGAAGAAGTCTGAAAATCCATATCTGCAACCCAGAGTGGCAGCACATCTTCCGGCATACCTCTTTTCACTGCAAAATCATATTTTAAGCAGTTTGTATTTCTTCTGTCTGTAATTTTGTCAAAGTCAAGATTTCTTTCTGCCATGCTGTGCCTCCGGTTTCTTCTATTTGTAATATATTGCTGTCTTCTGTGATTGGTTATCATAATTTCCCACTGTTTCTGTAGGTCTTATTGGATATATACATCATAGCAGAATTTTGCTTTTTGACATAATTCATTTTATCTAGAATCAGCTATAGGTGTATCCTATAACCAGAGTTTAACTAGCGTAGTGTCGCAGATTTTATGGTGCTTTCGCAGGGTGTGAAGGGGCAGATATAAGCGTCCTCTCACAAGTCTTGATTTTATAGGTTTATGAAAAGAAAAACGGTACAGAC
>OGZL01003768.1_pt1 | contig 10458 bp, 1 predicted proteins | sample 1576761 | NCBI WGS metagenome assembly OGZL01 (sample SAMEA3541595, study PRJEB24748) | human gut metagenome | biome: human gut; feature: human-associated habitat; material: faeces | place: China | collected 2012
ACCGGATAAGCAGTGTCTTTTTTGGCATTCGTATTATTCCAGGTCAGCTTTCCACTCTTTGATTCAAGGACAGCCGCTTCCGTTTCACTGCCAAGCCTCATACTCCACTCTTCTGCATCCCGGGATATCCAACCTTTATAGCACCCCGCCTTCTCATTGTATCCCGCAAACAAAAGAACGTGTCCTTCCAGCAATTGCTGCAGCGACGGATCCGTAACTTCCGTTAAATCATTTTGGGTCACATTCGCCTCATTCTTTTTGTTATCCGCTATCTGATATCCGGTCAGAACCAGATCCAACGTTACTTTAAGCGAGCCATCCTTATTGGGAATGATATAAAATGTCATTTTTCCATAAGAACCCGGCTCAATCCCTGTCGGTTTTCCATCCTCACCTGTATTGTTCATATTGCTTTCCGGTGTAACAGCCCAGCAGATGGAAGTGTGGCTTCCATCGGTAGACCAGTATTTTTTCCCGTCTATCTCTCTTAAGGCTCCAGGGGATACTGTCAGCAGTTTGTCATATATTCCTCGATCTGCAGATGCATTACTTTCTGTCCCTGCTGCGGCAAGATCGAAGGGCATATCCGCAGGCTGGATAGCAACGCCAGTCGCATCGACCCTGGTATTGCTGACAAACCATGCAATACTTGCAACGATCATCACAATGAAAGCTGCAACAACAATGATTCCCGTCCGGAAAAAGATTTTCCACTGGTTTTTCAGAAGCTCTATCTGTTTCTGCGCTTTCTGTCTGTATTCTTCTGCCGTAAGCTCTTCTTTTCCTTTTTTCCAGCGCATCCCTTTTCACCTCGCTTCTGTCCCATTTTTTATCGTTGCCGGATCGCTTAATTATTGTCTATCATATCCTGATAGATCCGGGCATTGGTATAGATGATATAATCCGTTGCTTTCGTACCATCCAGTTCATTTCCGCTTTTATCGAGCAGAACCGCAGTCAGGCGCACTCTGTAATTTGCATAAGTATAGTTCTTTTCTTCAAATTTCCCGCCGTTCAATGGCGTAAAGGTAAATTGCGCAAACTGGTGCTTCGTATCGTCCGATACAAAATCGTTCTTCCACTGATATGCTTTATCACCATTTCCGGAAGTATCATCTGATTTTGAATCTTTGACAATATTCTGGAGATAAGCTCCAATTTCCAACGGTTTTGTTTCATCATAAGTTCCATTCTCATTTTTCTGGAACAATTCCATTTTATAGCAGATGGCTGCAGCCTGGAAAAGAGTTTCTGCATCCACATTGGAATAATCATAATCTGCTCTTGTATAGATCATGTCGGAACGGTTCTTTGCTGCATCGCTAGGGTTGACTCCAAGCTGCTGCGTCGTATCTCCGATTCCGGTTCCATCTACGCTGGAATATCTGAGGATCGCTTTGGATGGATTTGTAATGTAATAACGATTTTGATCCTCGTTCGTTTTTTTATTTTCTGTAATCGGCAGCTGCGTAGATGTATTGGCAATACGTGACACACCAACAACGGATGCACCACTATTATCTGTATCTGCGGTGCCCCTCACCGGAAAATCATCCACGCCATCATACGTAAGTGTGATTTCAGCTGTAACCGTTATCGCATTCTTCTCACTGTCTGCCCTTTCCAATGCGCTTTTCAACTCGCTGCTTCCATATCGAAGCGACATCGTTTCAAGTCCGGCTGCGTTTGAATTCTTACCTTTTTCTGAATGGATTTCTGTTCCATCTGATTTTGAAAGCTGATATATATATTGGATGTTTTCTGTACCGATTACACCATTGATTCCAGCCGCATTTTCCAAATATTTTTTCAGGCTGATATCAAACTCGTGATAAACTTCGGAAGGTCCAAGTGACTTGAACTGAGCCTGCCCTGCCTCTGTCAGCCACAATTTACCTGTCAGCTTAATTTTGATACTGTCTCCATTTTCCATCGCAGTATCTCCCATCGGACTTCCATTATGAATACGGCTGGTGGAAACGCTGAACGTCTGCTGAACTCCATTGTATACTACGTAAGCAGAACTATCCGCATCCTTATCCGATTTAATGACAGCCGGCAGCGTACCTTCCTTGCGTGACATTGTTGCGGCATACAATCGGTTGTTTACAATGGACACTCCATCTGTTTTTGGAATCTGAATGGTAAGATAGTACTCTTCCTTCCATTCCTGTGAATTCAAAGAAGTATCCGTTTCTGGTATTGTCATCCGATATTTTTCTGCATCTTTGTCCTTTTCTTCCGCTTTCCGGTAATAGTCTGCGCCGATTCTGACCGTTGCTTTGAACGGATCTGTCTCCTTCACATAATAGGTTGTTCCATCTTTCGGTTCCGATACCAGATCTGCCTTCAGCCCGAGTAAATCGCAGATATAAACAGGAGCGAATTTCTGAGGTGTCTGACCTTGACTGGTACTGCCTGGCACTGTCATATTTGCAAGGTTAAAGCTGTGCAAATCCTCGTTTCCGCCTGTCGTATAAATATAATACTGTTTGGTCTGCCTGTCTACCAACGTCAGCTTCGTTCCTTCCGGGAGCAGTTTTTGTGTATCACCCGAACTGCCCGATGCCAGATCCAGAACCTTGTCATAATACCACAGCAGATTCTCACCATTGTCCAGCATGGACTGCCAGTCTGTCTCTTTCTCATAGCTGTATTCTATCAATGCCGTCAATGGTTCATTGAAGTCTGCGGTTGCATAATGATTTCTGCTTATATCTGTCATAGGATAATCCGATGCACAGTAATCCGTTCCTGCAAGAAACCTTGTTTTGAAATTGATATAGAGAACCTTTTTCACAAGCACCGGAATGTACAGATGGAAAACATGTTGGTTTGTAGTGTCTGTCGGATCTGTGTAGGTCACATCCAGCAATGTAAACTGACTGCACTGGTTATCATATGCATTCGGGGTGATGGAAAGCTTCTTTCCTGAGCTGACACTTAAGCTTGCATTTGTCTGAGGTGCAAAATTATGAGTATTGCTGTCCCATTTATAACTCGTTGCTGTAATGTCTTTCCTCTGTTTCTTCGCTGTATCTCCATTGTTCACATTTGTCATTGCCGCAATATAGTCCCAGATCATTCCATCCACATCTGCGGTATTATTTACAACAAGCACCGGAAAGTCAACATTTTTGTCTACCGTTGTGGTTGCGTTTTCTTCGACTCTGTAAGTTGTAAGATACGCGTCGTTTGTTTGAATTAATAGTTTTGCAACACTGGTTTTCGTGTTATTGTCTACATTCCAGTAGTAAGCTGAATCATGAGAGTCTCTGCCCAGTTCGGTTAAAATTTCACTGGCTGTTCCGGTTCCTGCCGCATTACCGGTCATAACTGTTCCATCTGCAAAAGGCACATCACTCTTCGGGTTGACATCTACCCATGGGCTGGCGGAAGAGGATGGTTTCGCTGTGGAGTCGGTCGGCTGGTAGGTCTGGGTGGCAGTGGCATCGGCGTAGATGATGGTAGCAGAACCTTTTGGAGTTCCAATGTCTTTCTGTGGTAAAACAGTGTCGAAGGCAGAAACTGCTGTCAGATTGATAGCATCATTTGAACCACTTATTCCAATCCAGAATCCTACATCGGTTATAAGCTGAATCAACGCACCTGATAAATCTTCAACTTTTGGATTTGCAGCATATCCGACTTTGCACGACTCTGCAAGAATATTGTAACCTTTCATACTATTAACATATTTAGAATTAATGTCCGTAGAGCCTGCCAATAACCCTGCACATCTGGTGTCCTTATATTTAGTAACTGCTATGACCTGATTAAATTCTACATTCGATGCAAGTATATTCCCATCATTGGTTCCGACAAGACCACCAACATACCGCCCAAGAATATTCACCTTTTCTTCCTTACATGTTTGGAATGTGGCTGTACATCCTTTATTCAGATAACCAATAAAACCGCCAACCCAGTTTTGCTTATCACTCTTTACATAGCTATTCTTTTCCGAACAACTTCTGATCTGAACATCGGCTTTTGACTGACCTACATAACCACCTGTGTATCGCTGTCCGTTAATATTTGAATTACAATCCATGGTTACCCCCGAAATAATCAATCGACTATCATGATATCCAATTATGCCTCCTGTAGAAATATCGCTCTTAATTTCTATCGGATTGTTTACTTCAATAGAATGTAGGACACAACTACTCACATTAATGTTTATATTTGTTCCATTTCTTTTTCCTGCAATCAAACCAGCAACATCTCGAACTTTTTCTCCGGTAACCATCACATTATTTGCATTCACATTTTCAATATTCACACCAGAAAAATCACAAGCGCCGACAAGGCCTCCTGCTGCTGCTGTCGCATATCTATCTGAAATTGTAGTAACTTTAAGATTCTCGATATTAACATCCTCATTAGAATTTCTTGTGATTTCCAAAGTACCATATCCAACATTCCATCCAACTAATCCACCCGAACTGCCATCGTTCTGAACCCATTTTAATACATTTACATTCTCAATAGACCAGTTGTTAAAAGTTACATTTCTCTTAGAATTACTATTATATCCATCAATATACCCAATGGCTCCTCCTGTCATTGTGCCGCCATATACATTAATGTTCTTCAGAGAAAAATCACAAAAAGTAACCTCACCTGTGGAATTGGCCGTTCTCGCAGCGAATCCACCAACACCTATTTTGTTATCTGATGCTTCCACAGAGCACAAATTTGAATTTGTTTTATCAAACAGACTACTCTTAACGTTTCCTGATATTGTAAGATTGCTCACACTACACTCATTTGTAAAATGAAAATCGACAAATACTCCTGCTCCCTGATTTCGCCATGAACCATCTGTATATTCGATTCCGTACTCATTTTGATTCATGTCTAATATAATCTTTGTGGCATTTTTTTCATTACCAGAAATGTTCTTTATCAGAAGATTCCGCCGATATACTTTTGGAATACTGCAATCTTTATTCCAAACAACCTTATTCTCCCCATAACTGCATCCAATTCCCCGGAATCCATTGCCATAAGCAGTCATATCAATGCTTTCTGCACTGAATATAAGATTAACCGGGATATTCGTAACTGTCTTTGTATCACTGCTCTTTCCTGCCAGCCTTGCTGCTGTGATATCTGTTGTATAGTTCTTCACCAGATAAGAAACTCTGTTTTTTGCAACATCACTTCCTGCAGAACCTGCATTTCCACCCCAGTATTTTTCATCTGCAAGCCTTGTACCTGCATCTGTTCCTGCATCTTTTCCGATTCCTTCATACGTCGCAGTACGTGGTTTTCCATACTGATACGCATCAACCACCTTGCTGTCTACATCCGTATAATTCCCTGTAGAATCCATCGCTCCTGCACCGCTGTTTACAATCGCGGACAGCAGCCACAATCCCTGTGCAGACGCTACAGTAGCGTTTAATACATCATTTCCCTCGGATACCGTCAGGTCACTTTTCCCTGCCTGTAAACATTGAATGGTATAGTTTTTATCGGTATTGTCTACAGTATATTTTTCTGCACATGCATAGCCATCTAATACACGGCCAACATAGGGGTTGCGATAGAAATAGTCACCGCCATCTGTAGTTGATTTACCATCCTCCTTTAACATCTTTACTGTTTTGTTTGTACCGGCCGCTTCCGCACATACCGTCGTAAAGGTATTGGTTGTCTTATCCATATTGCGGAATACTACTCCACCGCCGGTTTTCTCATAGTCACTATCTTCTGTTACATGAGTTGCCCCACCGACCAGACCGACATATCCTCCGGCAGCTATTAACTTTTCATAGTCACCGCTAAATAATACTGTGTCTTTATTATACTGTACGGACACATGATCAATAATGGTATCACCACCCATGCAATAACCGATAATTCCGCCAAAGAATGGATTTTCCTCTGTTCCCGGCAAATTTGCAGCCTGCATCTGAATCTTTGCATCTGAATAGTCCACCGTCAGATCTTTTACTACGCTTCCACGGCTGTAGGCAATCAGACCGCCGAAGCTGTTTTTGTTCCCGTTCGATCCTTTCATACTTACAGTGATGGAATTGCCGTTATCAGCTGAACCAACAATCACACCGCTGAATGGATTCTTCAGTGTACCAAGTCCGCTGAAGGTTTCTGCGGAAATCGTAATGTCTTTCTCGATTTTGTAATACGCATTTAACAGATAGCTGGTTGCTTTAGCTGTATCTATTATATCTGTTGCTCCATCCGCTTTCCATGCATTATTTTCCCATGTACAGGTAATATCCGTGCCTGTAGTAGCAGAAGTAGCATTCCCCTGCGTATGGTAGTTCTCAGCTGTCTGTGTCTGACTGTCCAGGACTTTTGAATTAAATACTACCTGGAAGTTTGAAATACTGCCCGGGGTACTGATATAAGAAGCCAGTGAACTCAGCTGAAGTGCGTCTTCAATAATATACGGATCCCCATAGGTACCGCAGCCTTTCAGCAGACCAGTAGATTTCTGGTTGATATCCAGCTCATATGTACTTTCTTCAATATTCTGTGCTACCCTGACATAACGAAGAAATTTCGTGTCCTTATATCTGTCTTTCACATAAGCTTCATTCGCATTTTTATTCTTCTCATCTGTGATATAGTCCTTATCATAGTACTGATACTGCTTATCCGGATTTCGACCAATTGTCCCTGTATTCGTCAGCTCCACACCATAGGTAACTTTATTATCGTTACTGTTAAAGTTATACGTACCGGAACCATCGGAAGAATACATAAAGTACTCCATAAGGATTGCCCGGGTAAATATCGTATGAGTTGTGTGATACTCTACCTGCTCGGTTCCATTATTCCACACAGAGGTAGATTTTTCTGAATCTTCGGCTACACGTCCGTCCAGTGCAATATTGGAAAATGAAAGAGTCAGCTTGGATGCTGTCTTGTCACCGACGGAGCCGACCAGACTGGTTGCAGCATACGCAGTTTTTTTATCCTCACCTTCTCCTGTCATATATTTATCACTGGTGGAGAGATTATCTACGGTCAATTTTGCTGCTTTTGCAATTCGATTGATCAGAAGTGGCGCATAGGTGGTACCATTATTTTTTTCCACACCTGTCACTCTGATTCCATCCAATGTCACATTTTTCAGAGTGATTCCAACAATGTTGCTGATCGGATTTCCGATGACACTTCCATAAATCAGTGCACCGGAATTATATTGTGTACCGTTGTCTGAACCGTCTGCATTTTCTTCACTTTTAAATTTTTCTTTTCCTACCACACCCGCAAAAGAAGTCTTATTTACCAGCACACCATGAGAAGTGTTATAGAGCAATCCGTGCTGCATCAGGTAATGCTGATGTTCTGCATCCGAGAACGATTTATTTGTTTCTTCTATCGTATTCATCGCATCGTAGGCAAAGGTCAGGTTTGTATCTGAACCAGTATTACTTTCCGAGCCAATATGTACCGGGGTAAGCGGCGTCACCGGATAATACGAATATCCATCCAGATTCAGGTTTCCGGATATGCTTGTCACAAAAAGATAATCTGGTGTACTGATGATTTCCTTTCTGAAACACGTTCTGATATTTTCTGCAGCATACTGGGCTGCACTCCACAAAACTAAATCCGGTACCGAAGTGATCGTTTTAAGATCCGTTGTATACTTGTCTTTTCTGTAGCTGTCCAGGTTGTAGTAGTATCTTGTCTTTGTGTTTTTATAATTTTCTTTTCCTATCTGACCCGTGTATGTATTTGTTGTACTGCCCTTATCAATCAAAGCTGCTTTTCCACTGCTGTCATGTACTGCAAGGGAAACCACTGCATTGCTGTTTCCGGCATCATCAAATCTGGTAATGCCAGCCAGTTCATCAAAGTACTCTGAATTGCTGATGTTCAGGGCAACTGCACCCTCGTTAATTTTATAAGCGGAATCCACCGCTCTTCCCCATGTGCCCACTTCCAGATAGAGGGCAGTGGTTGTCTTTGTCTGATCTGTATTCGTTTCTGTAAGCAGACCGTTTCCCACCAGCAGACCACTTGGATTCTCTTTCTCTGATTTTCCTGTAAAGGTATTTTTTTTCTTATCTGTGTCTGTCGTAAATACAATGCTGTCCTTTGCGGTTGCATTCCAGTATCCGGTTGCCTGATAGACAAGTCCACCAAACTGGGCAGTGCCTGCCTTTAGCGTCGAGCCCGCTATGGCCACTCCGGCATTCGCAGCAAACTCAACATTTGTGTTCTTCCACTGGTAGCCCAGCAGACCGCCGCTGGTTGTTGTGGCTGATGATGTTGTGACCGTCTCACCGTTTACCGATAATTTAGAAACCTCTATCGTGCTAGGTTTTGCCTTGTTATTCGAATCTTCCCCACGGCTGACTGCGATCAGACCGCCGACATTGGCATTGGATTGCGATGCAGATGTAATGGAACCGCTTAAGGTCGTATTACTCACAGTTACGGTACAGCCACCCATCACTTCCGCCGCAAGGCCGCCGATTCTGTGGTTGTCGGTATTACGTTCATCCGCAAGGCTCGCAGTATCCCCCCATGTACAATCTGTAAAGATTAACGTACTTCCTTCGCATCGAGCCAGAAATCCTCCCTGCCAGGCCAGAAGCTTCTTTGCATCTGTTGCTTCTTCTGTTACAGAACTCTTGGTATTTACTGTAACATGGTTGAATTCTGTCTTTCCACTTGCCAGGCCTATTGCCCCTGCGACAAATGCCGGATATTTGATCTCTTTTTCTTCCTGATTTACCGTCTTCGGTATTTTGCAGATGACCTTACCATCAATCGTAAGATTGGAAATTGTTACATTCCCGGCAAATGGAATCAGTGCCAGACTGTAATGCGTATCTCGCTGGTCGCTTCGCTTTGCATAGAGCTGTCCGGCTGCAAGATCATCTCCAGAAATGTTGTTGCCATATGTAGATCCAATATCCAATGTAATCGTATGATTGCTGCCGTCCAGCGTTCCTTTGAACTGATGTGCTTTCTTATCTTTCTCTATATTATCCTTGCCAATGCCAATAATACCTGTATTGGTAAGATCCACATCTCCGGTCAGTTGCACTGTCTGTTTCTGGGTTCGATCCACCTCGCTCTCAAGCTTCAGTGCTTTCGTCTTTTCCGTATCGGTCTTGGAAAACTCGAATGCCAACGCATATGCCGCAAACTGATTTGCACCACTGATATCCGCCTCAGTTCCATTCTTTACAGAACTGTTTATCGTAACGGTATGAGCTACTTCATTAAAGGTAAAGACTCCATCTTCGCCTTCAGACAGATTTTCCCCAAGTCGAATCACTGCCCCCCAGTTTCCAATATCTGAGCCGCCTCGATCCGTACCGGAATAACGGGTCAGGCTCCAGCCTTTTCCATATGCATCCAGACCATTACCATTTCCAAGAGCATAAATCAGACCATTTTCATTGCATCCCACAATCTGCCCTACATGGTTATAGGCAGTTGTAATCTTCTGAGTCTCTAAATTTGTCTCTCCATGAAGGCGCAATACCCCCTTTACCAGATGACCGATCAGACCGCCATGACCTTCCACCTGATCCGTGTCGTTGGATGGAACTTTTGGATTTGTACTTCCAAGGTCATTGCCAGCTGCCGTCGCAAGTGTCACATTTCCCACATTGAGGAAACCGTCATTCAGCTTTCCCACCAGACCGCCAACACTTGTGGCATTACTGTTTTTCATATCTGCTGTGGAAGCAGACACATTTTCAATTTCCACATAACTGCTACCGGATACAGCACCGATCACTCCGCCATACGTGGTACTTGCTTTGCTTCCACCTGTGGAAACTGCCCTGATCTCTGAATCAGCAGCGTTGGAAGTTCCTTTTATGGCCAGTGTATTTTTCATAACGTCTGCACTATTTCTATCTATACTAGTTACAGTATCATAGGCTCCGATCAGTCCGCCCAGATTTTTCACTTCGCTCTCACTGATCACCTTTGTCGTGATGGCATCTGTCGTCTTTCCTGAGACAGCCACGGTAGTGGAACTTGTACTGGTATTTTTCAGTACGCCAAATAATCCGCCGACATCCTCGCCGCCGGAAACAGCAATGCTGTGAAACTCATATTCAGAAAGATCGTAGCTGATTGAATTGCCAGTACCGTTATCTATGCCGCCTTTCGTAACCGAATACGCTCCGATCAGTCCGCCTGCTGCTTTTCCACTGTCTGCCTTTAACGTAAGTGTATCCGCAAACACAAACTTTCCGGCAGCCGCTTCGTTTTCTCCATTTTCTGCCTGAACGCTAATCTTTCCATCTGTCACGCTTCCGACCAGTCCTCCGGCATTTCCGGACGCAGAACTTACCTGCGCTGCCGAAGTCCCGGCAATCGTTAATTGACTGTCTGCTTTCATATGGCCGACAAATCCGCCCGCATCTGCTTCTGATGCGGTTGCTTCGTGACCACGTACTTGCAAGTGGAAAAGATATCAACGTAATGGTATTCGATACAGAA
>OGZL01003771.1_pt1 | contig 10453 bp, 9 predicted proteins | sample 1576761 | NCBI WGS metagenome assembly OGZL01 (sample SAMEA3541595, study PRJEB24748) | human gut metagenome | biome: human gut; feature: human-associated habitat; material: faeces | place: China | collected 2012
ACACCGACCCCGTTACCGATAACGGTACCGTCGTTGAGTTCGTCAAGTCCCGCGCCGCCGAGGTCGGCCACTGCCGCGTCTATCCTTCTGGTGCCATGACCCGCGGCCTTAAGGGCGAGGCCATGTCCGAGATGGGCGATATGGTCGCCCACGGCGCCGTCGCCTTCACTGACGACGGTCGCGGCGTGCAGGGCGCGGGCATGCTCCGCCGCTGCATGGACTACGGCAAGATGTTCGGCAAGGTCTTTATGAGCCATTGCCAGGACGAGGACCTGGTCGGCCACGGCCAGATCAACGAGGGCAAGGTCTCGACCCGTCTGGCCCTCGAGGGTTGGCCGGCTGCCGGCGAGGAGCTTCAGATCGCCCGCGACATCGAGATCGCCAAGCTGACCGGCGCCAAGCTGCACATCCAGCACATCTCCACCGCCCATGGCCTGGAGCTCGTGCGTGCCGGCAAGGCCGCTGGCGTTCAGGTTACCTGCGAGGCCACGCCGCATCACATGTTCCTGACCGAGAACGACCTGGACGAGACCTACAACACCTCGCTCAAGGTCAACCCGCCGCTGCGTACTGATGAAGATGCCGAGGCCATCCGCCAGGGCGTCATCGATGGCACCGTCGACGCTATCGTCACCGATCACGCTCCCCATACCCCGTGGGAGAAGGCCCGCGAGTTCGAGCTTGCGCCCTTTGGCATGATCGGCCTCGAGACCTCGCTGGCGCTCGTGCTCACCGAGCTGGTCAACACCGGTAAGATGGGCATGGGTCGCATGGTCGAGCTCATGGCCATCAAGCCTCGTGAGATCCTGGGCCTTGATCAGGTTCAGGTCAAGGCGGGCTCCGTTGCCGACCTGACCGTGTTCGACACGTCCGCCACCTGGACGGTCGGCGAGGACGGTTACGAGTCGCGCGCCGAGAACTCCGGTTTTGCCGGCCGCACGCTTACCGGTCGTGCCATCGATGTGTTTGTCGGCGGCAAGCAGACGCTCGCCGACGGCTGCATCTGCTAGCATAGCCTTATCGCTTTTGTGCGCGGTGCCTTTGCGGTGCCGCGCTTTCTGTTCGTTTTGACCATGCAACCGCATGGGGGATTGGAGCGTCTATGCCCACACCTTCCACTGCACGCATGCACGACTTCGAGGTCGTCTCGAACCAGGAGATCGCCGACGGCATCTTCTCGCTCGTCATCTCGGCCCCCAAGCTTGCAAGTGCGCTCAAGCCCGGTCAGTTTGTGAACATCGCCGTGCCCGGCGATGCGTCCTCGCTGCTTCGCGTGCCCCTGAGCTTCTATCGCGCCGACGCTCAGGCCGGCACCGTCGAGCTGTGGTACGCCGTCGTGGGCGACGATCCCCGCCGTTTGTCCCAGATGGGCCCTGGCTCCACCTCTAACCTGTTGGGCCCCGGTGGCCGTGGCTGGATGGTACCCGAGGGCACCAGGAAGGCACTGCTCGTCGCCGGTGGCATCGGCGTTCCGCCTGTGCTGTGTCTTGCCGGCATGCTTGCCGAGCAGGGTGTTGATGTGGACGTGTGCCTGGGCTTCGGCACCGCTTCCAAAGTCGTGGGTGTCGATGAGTTCCGTGCGCTGGGCGCCACGGTTAACGTGTGCACCGACGACGGTTCGCTCGGCACGCACGGTTTTTGCACCGATCCGGCAGCCGAGCTGCTTGGAGAGGGCGGCTACGACTACGTCGCCAGCTGCGGCCCCGCCGTCATGATGAAGAAGGTCGCCGCCGCTGCCGCCGAGGCCGGTGTGTACTGCGAGGTGTCGCTCGAGCGCATGATGAGCTGTGGCTTTGGTGCCTGCAACACCTGCAATGTCGAGACGGTCGACGGTATGAAGGGCGCCTGCATATGCGGCCCCGTGTTTGATGCTTCCAAGGTGGTGGTCTTCTAGTGGGTACCGTGAACATGGCCGTCGATTTCGGCGGCGTCAAGATGCAGAACCCCATCAACACCGCAGCCGGTACCTTTGGCTACGGTTGGCAGTTCCAGAACTTCTTTGATGTCTCCCAGCTGGGTGCCATCACCACCAAGGGCTGCGCTGCCGAGCCCTGGCCCGGCAATCCCGCACCCCGCATGGCCGAGATCCCTGGCGGCATGATTAATTCCGTGGGCCTGCAGAACCCCGGTGTGGCCGCTTTCGCCCGCGAGTCCGGTCCGTGGCTCGAGCAGCTCTCCAAGGACGGTTGCCAGGTCATTTGCCAGGTTGCCGGTCATTCCGTGGACGAGTTTGTCCGTGCGCTCGAGATGTATGTCGAGCTGTGCCCCTGGGCTGCCGGCTATGAGATCAACGTGAGCTGCCCCAACATTGCCGCCGGCGGTGCCGCCATGGGCTCCACGCCCGAGGGCGCCTCTGCCGTCATGGCCGCCTGCCGCAAGGTGACCGATAAGCCGCTGTTTGTGAAGATGGCACCGGTCAACGTCGCCGAGATCGCCAAGGCTCTCGAGGCCGCCGGCGCCGACGGCCTTTCGGTCATCAATTCCATCCAGGGCATGGCCATCGACGTCCACACCCGCAAGTCGCGTGTGGCCAAGCCCAAGGGCGGCCTTTCGGGTCCGCTGTGCCACCACATCGCCGTGCGTATGGTCTGGGAGGTTGCCCAAGCCGTCGACATTCCCATCAACGGTGTCGGCGGCGTCATGACCGGTGAGGACGCGGCCGAGTTTATCCTGGCTGGCGCTACCTGCGTATCGGTCGGTATGGCCAACTTCGTCGATCCGTGCGCTTCGCTCAAGATTGCGCGCGAGCTCGAGGCCTGGGCCGAGTCCCAGGGCGTGAAGGACATCAACGAGCTGGTAGGTGCTTTCGAATGCTAGAGTCCGATGCCCGCGACCGCGTTATCGTCGCCCTCGACTGCGACCGTGAGCGTGCGCTCGAGCTCGCCCATGAGCTTTCGGGCCATGCCGCATGGCTCAAGGTTGGCATGACGCTCTATTACGCTGAGGGTCCCCAGATCGTCAAGACCTTTAAGGACCTTGGCTTTAAGGTCTTCCTCGATCTTAAGTTCCATGACATTCCGCATCAGGTGCGCGGCGCTGCCCGCTCGGCCTCACTTGCCGGTGCCGACCTGCTTTCTGTCCACGGCCTGGGCTCGGGCGCTATGCTCGCTGCCTGCCGTGAGGGTGCCGAGGGGGCACGCGAGGATCGAGCCAAGCTCGTCGCCATCACCGTGCTTACGAGCATGAATCAGGATGCGCTAAGCGAGATCGGCGTCGAGTCGCCCGTTGCCGAGGAGGCCGCCCGTCTGGCAAAACTCGCCCAGGCCAACGGTATCGACGGCATCGTGTGCTCGCCGATGGAGGCTCATGACATGCGTGAGCTGCTGGGCCCCGATGCGTTGATTGTGACCCCGGGCGTGCGTCCGGTTGGTGCTGCGCTGGGCGATCAGTCCCGCGTGGCCACGCCTTCCCAGGCCATCGAGCGCGGCGCGAGCCATATCGTGGTAGGTCGCCCCATTACCGGCGCCGATGATCCGGTTGCCGCGTTTGACGCCATTGTTGCCGAGCTGGTCGAAAACGTCGCCTAAAAGATTCCCTCAAGTCACCACTTTTGGGTCTCATTAGCACAAACTAGCCCCTGTGCCTGCGAAAACTTTCCCATCCTTTGTGTGGAATCGCGGGCCAGGGGCTTAACTTTGAGTCCGATATATTGCACTTTTTGCGGGTATCGTCTAACCTATGGAGCCGCGATTGGGCATTTTGTACGTTTTACGTGCTAAAATGCCAATTATTGAATCAGATATAACCCAACTACTTGGAGGTACGAATGGCACTCCCTCAGCTTACCGATGAGCAGCGCAAGCAGGCTCTTGAGAAGGCTGCCGCCGCACGTCACGCTCGCGCAGAGCTCCGTGAGCAGATCAAGAAGGGCGAGAAGTCCCTCGAGTCCGTGCTCAACTCCGATGACCCCATTGCTTCCCGCATGAAGGTTTCCACCCTCATCGAGTCTCTCCCCGGTTATGGCAAGGCCAAGGCCGCCAAGATCATGGAGGAGCTCGGCATCTCCGCTACCCGTCGCGTCCAGGGCCTTGGCGTCCGTCAGCGCGAGCAGCTCCTCGAGCAGCTGACCAAATAAGTGAGCGCTCAGGATTCAAAGCTCTTTGTGATTTCTGGACCGTCAGGCGCGGGCAAGGGCACGCTCGTCACTCGTGTGCGCGAGCGTCGCTCTAACCTGGGCCTGACGGTTTCGGCTACCACGCGAGCCCCACGCAAAGGCGAGGTCGATGGCGTCAATTACTTTTTCCTGACGCGCGAGGAGTTCGACCGCCGCGTGGCAAACGGTGAGTTTGTTGAGTGGGCCGAGGTCCACGGTAACTGCTATGGCACGTTGGTGAGCGAGGTTCAGTCCAAGCTCGCCTCTGGTTCGTCTCTCATCTTGGAGATCGATGTTCAGGGTGCCCTGCAGGTCAAGGAGCGTTTCCCCGAAGCCGTGTTGATCTTTATCAAGCCACCCTCGCTCGAGGTGCTCCGCGAGCGTCTGGTCGGTCGCGGTACCGAGACGCCCGAGACGATTGAGCTGCGTATGGCAAACGCCGCCCATGAGCTTGCCCTTGCCGACCGCTACGACGACGTCGTGGTGAATGACGATCTCGACCGCGCGACCGATGAGCTCGTTCGCGTTCTCGATATGCATGAAAGGATCTGAGGTCCGTGTCCGTTGTAAAGCCTTGCATTGACGATCTTCTGGAGAAGACCGATCACAACCGCTTCTTGCTCGCTTCGCTTGCCTCTAAGCGTGCCTGCGACATCAATAGCATGCTGCGCGGCCAGCATAACCGCGTGCTTGCCGTCCAGGATGTCGATGACATCACCATCGGGCTTTCCGGTGCCGATACCATCTCGATGGCTATGGATGAGATTGTCGACGGCGACATCTCTTACGACGAGGCCCGTTACGAGAAGGCGCTCGGCCACAAGGTTGCTGAAGCCTAAATGGCGGCTCGCGTCTGCCTGGTCCACTATCACGAGGTTGGACTGAAGGGTAAGAACCGCGCACATTTTGAGCATATCCTCATGGATAACATCAAGGCGGCCTTGGCCGCCTTTTCCGTGAATGCCGTGTCTCGAATTTCCGGTTATATCCTCGTGACCTTTAACGAGCATCAGGCCGACGAGGCGGCGCGTGTCATTCGCACCGTTCCCGGCGTTGCTCGCGTGTCTTTGGCGTATCACACCAATCGCGACCCTCAGGAGTACTGTGCCGCCGCTGTGAAGGCGCTGCGCGAGTTTGGTTCCTTCGATTCGTTTAAGGTGCACGCCAAGCGCTCCAATACCGACTATGAGCTCACCTCGATCGATATCAATCGTCAGGTGGGCGAGGTGTTGTGTGAGGCCTTCCCCGATAAAAAGGTTCAAATGCACGACCCCGATGCGATGGTGCACGTACTGGTGGTCCAGGGCAGCGTTTATGTTTACGCGCGCTCCGAGCGCGGCGTGGGCGGTCTGCCGGTGGGTTCTGCCGGCAAGGTCGTGACGCTGCTGTCGTCGGGTATCGATTCTCCGGTGGCGACCTGGATGCTCGCGCGTCGCGGCGCGGTGTGCGTGCCGGTACATTTCTCTGGTCGTCCGCAGACGCCCGATACGAGCGAGTATTTGGTGCAGGACATCATCCGTGCGCTTGAGCCGGGTGTCCAGATCGGCCGCCTGTACGTGGTGCCGTTTGGCGACTGCCAGCGTGAGATTTCGGTCACCTGCCCCAGCAATCTGCGTGTGATCATGTATCGCCGCATTATGTATTCGGTTGCCGAGCGCATTGCACACATCGAGGGCGCCAAGGCCATCGTGACCGGCGAATCGCTTGGGCAGGTTGCCTCCCAAACGCTTGAGAACATCATGGCCGTCAACGAGGCCGTGAAGATCCCCGTGTTCCGCCCTCTCATCGGTTCGGACAAGCAGGAGATCATCGCGCGCGCCGAGGAGATTGGTACGTTCGATATCTCGACTGAGGCCGCTCCCGACTGCTGCACGCTATTTATGCCGCGCCGTCCCGAGACGCATGCCAAACTCGATGCCGTGCATGAGGCCTGGGAGTTGTTCGATCATGAGGAGATGATCGAGCGCCTGCTCAAGCAGACCGAGTACATCGACTTCGAGAGCAACACGTATAAGGCCCCTAAGACCTTAAAACGCAAACATTCGGAGCTTGCTCCGCGTGAGATTTACCAAGATCACGAGTAAATTTGTGCATAGACCGACGATGCGCCTGCATCGTCGGTCTTTTGCTATCTGGGCATTTTGCGGCTAAGTGTCCATTTGCTGACGTGTGCCTGAATAAATGGACAGATTTGTGCAAGGTTTTGGTTGGTTTTTGGTTTGACCGCTAAAACCGGTTTTGGAGCGTGGCTGTTGCGGAGCTCCTTTCCTGACACGATGGTGTTGGGAGGTTTTGCTATGGCGCAGCGCGAACAACACGAACGAGTCAAACGGATGGACCGCTTGGCGGACAAGCTGCTTGGTCATAAGGCAGTGGTGATGGCGATACTGGTCGTCATTGCGATGGCGAGTGGACTGGCGATGGCGAACCTTGGCGGCGGTGCCGGTGGCGTGTCGTTTGAGCGCACTGACGGTTCGGGCTCGTTGGTGGAGCCGGGATCCGGTGATACCTCGAGCGGAAAGACATCCGAAGGTTCTTCGACTAAGGCTTCTGCCGCGGCAGAGGTCTATGTCGATGTCGATGGCGCCGTTGTGTCGCCCGGCGTATATCGTCTCAAGGACGGCGCGCGGGTGGCTCAGGCGATTGATGCCGCCGGCGGGCTGGCGCCCGAGGCAGACGTTACGGGGCTTAATCGGGCATCTAAGGTCGTCGATGGACAGAAGATTCACGTTCCAACGATAGGGGGGCAGCAGGCGTCCATTGCGGAAGCCGGTGTTGATGGTGGGGCTTCCGCATCATCGGGCGTGAGTGGCGCAACAGGCCTAGTAAACATTAATACGGCAAGCGCAGAAGAGCTACAGACGCTCTCGGGAATCGGTCCCTCCATGGCACAGTCGATTATCGATGAGCGGACAAAGAACGGTGCTTTTGCCTCGGTTGACGATCTGATGCGTGTGTCGGGAATCGGCGAGAAGAAGCTTGCCAAAATCAAAGATTGCATCTGCGTATGAGTGCGACCGAGCGCGAGCAAGTGATGCCACCACGGCCATTGATGCCGTGGACGATGGCGCTTTGTGCCGGCTTGTGTGTGAGCTGTGGCTTGGTACTTAACATGGCGGCCGATTTGCTGTTGGGAGAGCGGGCAGCGCCCGTCGCGTCGCTTATGGCCATTCCCGTTGCGGCTGCGGCTTGTATCGTATTGGCTCGGTCCTGTATGCGCCTTGTGCGGTGGAGACGATGGCTTTATGCCGCGGGCCTTGGCTTCTTGGCGGGGGCGGTCGTGTCCGCGGGTTGGGCGATCGGGACACTGCGTGCTTCGAGCGCACTGGATAATCGGGCTGCGAGCAGTCTCGAGTTTGTTGTGCACGGCGACCCGTCCATCAGTGACGGTGCGTACTCCTATACCTGCGATGCGTATGCGGGCGAAAAGCGTTTGGGTCAGGTGCGGCTGTCGTGTGATCGCGAGCTCGACGCCGGTTCGCATGTACGTGCTATCGGTCGAATTTCGCGCTTTGAGAACGATGCGTATGGGCGCTCACGCGTGCTTCGAGGCGAGGCGCGCAAGGTTAAAGCCGTTCGGATTGTGTCGGTCGATGAGGGCTCTCCGGAGCCGCTGCTTCGACTGCGAAATGGGCTGCTTGCGTCTATCGCGCCTGCGACCGACCCGGCGCGTGCGCTCATAGCCGGTGTTGTCTGCGGTCGTTCGGCCGAGCTGCGCGCCCAGCCGGCGGGCGACTGGTTTTCGGTGACGGGAACGGCGCATCTTATCGCCGTATCGGGCAGCCATTTGGCTATCGTGGGGTTTTTAATCGAGGGTTTATTGCAAAAGACTCGGTGCTCACGTGGTCTTCAGCGGGCGATACTGGCGATAACGCTTGTGGGCTACGCTACCTTTACGGGCGCGTCTCCCTCTGCCGTGCGCGCGTGCTGCATGGTGTTCGCGACGCTTGTCGTAAACGGCGCGGGGCGTCGCCGGCACGGCGCATCGGCACTCTTTGTTACCATGTCCATCTTTGTGCTACTGCGGCCGACGGTGCTGTTCGAGATGGGCTTTCAGCTTTCATGTGCCAGCGTTTTAGCCATTCTGTGCTTTTGCCCCTATGCGACCTTCGCTTTGGGTGAGCTGGGCGTGCCATCGGGCGTTGCCAGCATGCTTTCCGTCACGCTGTGCTCGCAGTTGGCGACATTTCCCATTACCATTCCTGCTTTCGGTACGTTCTCGCTCATTGCTCCGCTGGCAAATGCGGTCATCGGTCCGGTGGTGAGCGTTCTGCTCGCTGTGTCGATCGTGCTGGCTCCCTTTTCGCTCGTGGGACCGTTGCGGACTTGGGCGCTCGTTGTGCCCATGATTGCCGCCCGTTGCGCGCTGTTCTTCGAGCAGTTGTTTGCCGCCGTGCCGGGTGCATCCGTGAGCGTGCCGCCCGATAGCATGTGGATTTACCTAGTGCCGTGTTTGCTGGCGGTTCTGCTTGTCCGGTGGCCGCGTCCCCGTGCGCGTCCTATGGCGGTGGGGCTTGCATGCCTTGTGCTCTTGGCTGCGATTCCGTACGTCTACTGGGATCGATTCGCTCCGCCTTCGGTGACGGTGCTCGATGTGGGCCAGGCCGATGCGATTCTTATCCGCCAGGGCGGCGCAGTAGCACTCGTCGATTGCGGACTCGACGAGCGCGTGGTGGCGGCGTTGGTCCGCAATAACGTGCACCATATCGATGCCGTCTTTGTGACGCATTGGGATGAGGACCACTGGGGTGGTCTGCCTGCCGTGCTCGAACAGTTTTCGGTCGGAACGATTGCCGTGGCGGCGGATGCGCTGGAGGATGCTCCTGCCGAGGTATTGAACCGACCTGGCGTGGAGTATCGGCAGGTGCGCCGTGGGGATACGGTCGACATCGGCTCATTTTGCGCCCGCGTGATGTGGCCATTCGAGTCCGTGGATGGCGAGGGAAATGAGGACTCCCTTGTCCTGCTGCTCTCTTATGTTCAGGAAGGCAAGGGCCTGCGCATGCTCCTCACCGGTGATGCCGAGCTCGACCAAGAACGGGAATTCGTGCAGGAGGTGGGGGATATCGATGTCCTTAAACTTGGGCATCACGGCTCCAAGGTTTCAGTCGATGGTGAGTTGCTGGACGTCCTGAAGCCCGAGCTTTCCCTTGCGAGCGCGGGCGAGGGGAATCGATACGGCCATCCGTCCGATGCCTGCGTCGATGCCGTGAAGGAAGCGGGTGGTGTGTTCGCGTGCACCATCGAACATGGAGACATTACCGTCGCGCCGACTGCGAATGGCTTTGCGATGAGATGCCAGCGACCGTGATGACATCGTTGGCGCGCGGCTGGCCCCTGGGCTAGAATGGCACGGAACGAATGCGAAGGCCTGCGGGAGGGGAGCGCAATGTCCGAAACCGGTTTGCTGCCGGCATATCTGATCGTCGGTACCGACGGAGTTAAGCGCGATCACGCCGTCTCGCGTATGAAAGCGCGTCTGGAAAAGTCGGGTATGGTTGAGTTCAACCTCGACGAGCGAGACATGACCAAGGACCCCGATATCGAGTCGATCATCGGCTCGCTCAATACCTTTCCGATGGGCAGCGAGTTTCGTCTGGTAATCCTCGATGGCTGCTCCAAGCTTGCCAAGGCGGTCTCGGAGCCGCTCGTTGGGTATCTGGCGAGTCCCAGCCCCACTACGGTCTGCCTCATTATCGCCGACTCACTTGCCAAGAATACGCGCCTGTATAAGGCAATCGCCAAGATCGACAAGAAGGCTATCGTCGATTGCTCGGGTACCAAGCGCTGGGAACTGCCGCGCCGTGTTCAGCAGATGGCGACGCAGCGCGGTAAGTCGATTTCGACGGCGGCCGCCGAGGAGCTCGTCTCGCGTTCGGGCGAAAACACGCGCATGCTCGATAACGACTTGGCTAAGCTTGCCCAGATGGTCGAGTCGCCTCAGATTGAACTTGCCGATGTTGAGCGCTGGATTGTCCGTACGGCCGAGGTTCAACCCTGGGACTTCCTCAACGCCGTCTCGGCTCGCGATATGCGGCGATCGCTCGAGCTCTTTAAGCTTCTGCCCGCCAAGAGCTATGTGTGGACCTACACGCTGCTGTGCGGTCGCATCCGTGAGCTGATCGTCGCCAAGGCGCTCGATGCGCGTGGACAGGGTCGTGAGCTGGCCGCAACGCTCAAGCTTCAGTCCTGGCAGGTCAAGAATCACCTGACTTGGGCGCGTCGCTTTTCGATGGCAGAGCTCGTCGCAGCGCTCGAGGGTGCGGTCGATGTGGAGCTCGCGCTCAAGGGCTCTGCCGATTCTGAGACCGCGCTTTTGCTCTGGATTACGAACATCTTGAGAAAATCGTGATGATACCT
>OGZL01003782.1_pt1 | contig 10435 bp, 9 predicted proteins | sample 1576761 | NCBI WGS metagenome assembly OGZL01 (sample SAMEA3541595, study PRJEB24748) | human gut metagenome | biome: human gut; feature: human-associated habitat; material: faeces | place: China | collected 2012
TGAAGAACTGTTAAAGCTTCGTCAGAATGCGCATATTTTAAGCAAAAAGTATAATGACTGTTTTGAAACAGATGCGCAGAGGACGGATTTACTGCATGAGCTTATACCGCATATGGGTGAAAATGTGTATTTACAGGGTCCTGTCCAGTTTGATTACGGCTGTTTTACGGAAATTGGAAAGAATACATATGCAAATTTTAATTTCACGTGTCTGGACTGCGCACCGGTAAAAATCGGAAACGACGTATTTATCGGACCGAATGTATCCCTGCTGACACCGGTACATCCGTTTCGTTTTCAGGACAGAAATATGTACCGGCGCGCAGATGGTGTATACGCAGACCGGGAATATGCAAAACCGATTACAATAGGGGACAACTGCTGGCTTGCCGGAAATGTAACAGTGTGCGGCGGTGTCACGATTGGCAGTGGTACGGTTATCGGTGCGGGAAGTGTGGTCACACACGATATTCCGGCAGGTGTCCTTGCGGCAGGCGTTCCGTGCCGGGTTATCCGGGAGATTACGGAGGAAGATGCGTTGTCATGCTACCCGGAGTTATTTGGATTATAGCGACGTAACCGTTGAAATTACATCAGCCACATGGTATGCTTATTGCAGAAACGGAGGAGTGCAGATGCAGATTTCAAGCAGATTTACAATGGCAATTCATATGTTTGCCTGTATTGATACATTTACGGAACAGAAAATGACCAGTGATTTTATGGCGGGCAGTATCGGAACAAATCCCGTGATTGTAAGAAAAATTTTACAGTAGTTAAAGGCGGCGGGGCTGGTTGAGGTATCCAGAGGAACCGGCGGTGTGACGATTACAAGACCGTTAAATGAAATCACTTTTTTAGATATTTACCGGGCGGTGGAATGTACACCGGACGAAGAACTGTTTCATTTTCATGAGAATCCGAACAGCCTGTGTCCGGTCGGAAGAAATATTCATCATGTGCTGGACGATAAGCTGGCGCGGGTGCAGAGCGCCATGGAAAAGGAACTGGCGGCGATTACGCTTGCCGATGTGAAAAAAGATACGGATATGTGGATTGCAAAAGAAGAAATGTAAAAGAACGTGTAAAAAAAGAATGTACAGAGATGCCGCATTGGCGATGATTGAATCGTTAAAGCGGCATCTTTTTTCCGACGGCAAAGGGCAAAGCATTTTACAAACAGCTGATGTGCCAGCAGTATATCGCACTTGCGGGAACAAAGGATAAAATTGCGGTGCCCCTGCGTAGAAAAGTAAAAAATGTCAGAAAAAAGAATCTGGACATTATGTTTGAGAAAAATCCGTACAGGTTACAATGTCGGAAAGGATTGTATCGGCTGTAAGCTGTGTTATTCCGCCTTCATTTTCTTCTGAAACAGTTCCGCAATAATTTTTGAGGTATCTTCTACCCCGAAATCATCGGATTTGATGCACAGGTCATAATTTCTGGCATTGCCCCATTCGGTTTTTGTAAAATGACGGCAGTGAACGGCACGTTCATGGTTTACTTTTTGAACTTTTGCCGCCGCCGCGGTTGGTGACAAATGGTCGCGGACTGCCGCACGCGCTGCTTCGGAAGCCGCATCGGCAGAAATAAATACATGATATGTATTCGGTAAATCTTTTAAAATGTAGTTTGCCAGTCGTCCGACAATGACACAGGATTCTTTTTGTGCCAGAGAAAGAATCACTTCGGATTCTTTATGGAAAAGCTGTTCGGCTTTTGGCCGTTCAGATTCATCTAAAGGACCGGAATACCACGCAAAGAAATCGTGAAGTATCGGATTTTTAAGGGACTGCTCATTTTTTTCAACATATTCCGGGGTATAGCCGCTTTCTTTTGCGGCAAGAGAAATAAGCTCCGAATCATAATAATGAAAATGAAGCTGTTCGGCAAGAAGTCTGCCGATTTCACGTCCGCCGCTTCCGAATTCACGCGAAATGGTAATGACATAATTGGAAGCCGCAGTATCGGTATTGTGGGTATCGGCTTCGGTTTTTCCAAGCAGAATATCCCGTTTTTTACCGAATGTCCGGTTAATTACGCCGACCAAAGAACCGACCAAAACGGCAGCAATAATCGTACCGATGCCAACACTTCCAAGCGTATGCAGAACCGTCAGGCAGGTTATTGCGGAAATGAGTACCATGGTACAGTCAAATCCGATTTTTACCTTGGAAAATTCAATATGGGTCACGGAAGAAACTGCCTGCATACAACCCTCTCCGGCAAGTGGAATCAGGTCCGCCGGAAGATATAAAAAGATACCGAATGCAACAAATACGGTGCTGGCAAGAACCATTACAATGCGGATTGCCAGATTGTCCGGTGTCGGAAGATAGGACACCATATAGTTGCAAAATGTCGTAAAGTATCCAAATACAACACCAATTAAAACCTGCAAAAGCTGAACCGGTTTAAATTTTTTGCGTAACAGGAGAATCTGAAGCAGTACCAGTACAATGTGAAAAAGAATCGTTGCTTTTCCCATTTCAATGCCCCAGACACAGGTTATCGTATAAGGAATAGAGCTGACCGGGGAAACACCGAGATTGGATTTGACCGACAGAGCGATTCCGATTGTCATAATAAATAGCCCGATAAAGTACATCGGGATTCTTACCTTTAGATGTTTCATTTGTTTGTTCCTTCTTTCATCATGTTTTCGTAAATGCGTTCTAAAAAATTTTGAAATTCTTGGCACTCCGATGCCGAAAACCCTTCCAGCATATGCGCTTCAATTTCTGCAAATTCCTGCTGTAACCGGCAGGCATATTCTCTGCCGGAGGGCGTCAGGTATACATGCAGTGCGCGGCGGTTGCCGTTGTCTGTCTGACGCGTGATGTAGCCTTTGTTTTCCATGCCGTTTAAAATGACGGTTAAAGAAGCGGGTTCGATGTGGCAGAAGACTGCAATTTCTTTTTGAATTGCACCGTCATGGTGCATCAGGTAATCCAGAATTTTTGGCTGTCCGGACGTCAGTCCGGTATCTTTGATGCGGTTTAACAGTGCCTTTTGAACCATCAGGTGGTCAGACATTAAAAGATAGTGTAGAGATTCTTTCATAAACAGATACTCCTTTTGTTAGGATTCTAATTGTTAGAAATCTAATCAATAATAATGCAACCAAAGTAAAATGTCAAATAAAAATTCAAGCTGCGGCGAAGACAAAACAGCAGTGAAAGCACTGCAAAAGGCAGGACAGCAAAAGATAAAGGTTGTAAAAGATGAGAGGACGGTAAGGGATTGACAAAATAAAACAAAGTTATTATAATTATCAAAGATAATTACCTTTGGTAATTAAAAACGGCGGGTTGAAAGTTAAAATTAGCAGAAAGGAGTTTTCAGGCGATGAATTCAGATAAAATTAAAAGAATGTTAGATGCCTGTTATCTTGCAAAAAGAATCCGGGAACTGCTTCCCGAACTGCCTGAGGGCGTAACACCGGCATACATTCAGTATATGGATGTGATTCATAACCGGCAGAAGGAATGTCCGGATGTAAAGGTTTCAGACATCAGCGATGCGTTAAAGCTGCCAAGACCGGGGGTGACCAGGACGGTTAAGGAGATGGAAAAAAAGGGATACCTTTATAAATATGCATCCAAAGAAGACGGCAGAATCACGTATATTGCGATTACGCAAAAAGGCGAGGAATTGTCCGAGAAGTATGATAAAAATTATTACAGCAGACTTTCAGAATATCTGGACGATATTTCAGAGGAAGAAGCAGACTGTATGATTCAGACGATTCAGAAATTTTATGCGGTCATGAGTGAAAGGAGCGTTGACATTGAATAGTTCAAAATCGGATTTTACACAAGGAAGTATTTTGGGAAAGCTGATACCGTTTATGGTGCCGATACTGGGGGCACTGGTGCTTCAGGCGGCTTACGGTGCGGTAGACCTTTTGGTGGTCGGAAGATTCGGAACAACATCGGGACTTTCGGCGGTATCCACGGGCAGTCAGGTGCTCAATCTTGTAACCTTTGTCATTACGCAGTTTTCAATGGGCATTACGGTACTTATTGCGCGGTATATCGGTGAGAAAAAGCCGCAGTACATCGGTGCGTTAATCGGCAGTTCGATGCTGGTTTTTACAATTATTTCAGTGGTGCTGTTTGTCGTTATGATTGGATTTTCACGTCCGATTGCGGTGCTCATGCAGGCACCGAAGGAAGCTGTCGGACTGACTTCGGTTTATGTGCGTATCTGCGGTGGAGGTATCTTTTTTATTGTGGCATACAACGTGCTTGCAGCAATTTTCAGGGGGTTGGGTGACAGTAAATCGCCGCTGTTGTTTGTTGCCGTTGCGAGTGTCATTAATATTGCAGGCGATTTGATTTTAGTTGCGGGACTGCATATGGATGCCGCCGGAGCGGCAATTGCAACCGTATTTGCGCAGGCAGTCAGCGTAGTGTTCGCCCTGTTTTTACTGGTAAAAAGGCAGCTTCCGTTTAAAATAAGCCGCAAAGATTTCCGGTTTAATAAGCACTGTGTGAGAGCATTAAAGGTTGGTGCGCCGCTCGCATTGCAGGAATTTCTGACACAGATTTCATTTCTGGCGCTCTGCGCCTTTGTCAACAGGCTTGGACTGGAAGCATCATCAGGATATGGTGTTGCCTGTAAAATTGTCAATTTTGCCATGCTGATTCCGAGTTCACTGATGCAGTCTATGGCGTCCTTTGTATCACAGAATGTCGGTGCAGGCAACGAAAAAAGAGCAAAAAAAGCAATGTTTGCCGGTATGGGTGTAGGTCTGGCAATCGGCTGCGTGGTTTTTGTTTTTGTACTGTTTAAGGGCAATCTGCTGACAGGAATTTTTACAACCGATGCAGCTGTAGTGCAGAATGGTTACGATTATCTGAAAGGCTTTGCACTCGAAACGATTGTGACAGCCGTGTTATTCAGTATGGTCGGTTATTTTAACGGACACGACAGAACAGTCTGGGTCATGGTGCAGGGACTTGTACAGACCCTGCTGGTACGTCTGCCGCTGGCATATTATATGAGTATTCAGCCGGATGCAAGCCTTACAAAGATTGGTTTTGCAGCACCTGCGGCAACGATATTTGGTATTATTTTAAATGTTATTTTTTATGTATGGATAAATAGAAGGGCAAAAAATGCTTAAATCTGTTTGCGGGAGGTTAAAAACCTCCCCTTTTTTTTAACCCAGCCGTGCAGTTATATCCATAAGAAATTATGTTGAATCACATTTGCGTGTAGTGGTATGATGTGAGTGGATTTAAGAAAACAATGAATGACTGAAGGAGAAAAATAAAATTTATGTTACTGAGTATTTCGTTCATTCTGCTGGTCGGTATGTCGATGAGTTGGATTTGCAAAAAAATCAGACTGCCGGGGCTGCTTGGTATGCTGATAACGGGAATTGTGTTGGGACCGTATGCGTTAAATCTGCTGGATCAGAGTATACTTGGCATTTCAGCGGATTTAAGAAAAATTGCCCTGATTATTATTCTGACCAGAGCGGGACTAGGACTTGATATAGCCAGTTTAAAAAAGATTGGAAGACCGGCATTTTTAATGTGTTTTGTACCGGCGACATTTGAACTGGTGGGTATGTTGATTTTAGCACCGGGACTAATGGGTGTTACGCTGATGGAAGCCGCAGTGATGGGAGCAGTACTTGCAGCAGTATCACCGGCAGTTGTCGTTCCGCGTATGGTAAAACTGATGGACGAGGGATACGGTGTCAAAGAGGGAATTCCGCAGTTGATTCTTGCGGGGGCATCGGTAGATGATGTCTATGTGATTGTGCTGTTTTCAACATTTACCGGAATGTTGCAGGGAGAAGGCGCATCGGTTATCAAATTTATCAATATTCCGGTTTCCATTATTTTAGGAATTATAATTGGTCTGACACTGGGTGTTTTGCTTGCGGTGTACTTTCAAAAGATACATATCCGGGACACGGTGAAAGTGTTGGTTATACTAAGCATTTCATTTTTACTGGCAGCAGTGGAGGACCGTCTTACAACACCGGTTACATTTTCGGCGCTGATTGCCATTATGTTTATCGGTGTAGGATTGCAGAAAAAACGCGAAGCCGTTGCAAAAAGACTTGCTGTAAAATATGCAAAATTGTGGGTAGCGGCAGAGGTCTTTTTATTCGTGCTGGTCGGTGCAACTGTTAATATCGGTTATCTTGGCAGGGTTGGCGTGCGTGCATTGCTGATGATTGCAGGTGCATTGCTGTTTAGAATGGCGGGCGTTTGGGTCTGTCTGCTGGGTACGGGCTTGAAAAGAGGCGAAAAGGCATTTACAATGCTTGCGTATACACCGAAAGCCACAGTGCAGGCGGCAATCGGCGGGATTCCGCTGGCCCTGGGTTTTGCGTGCGGCGATACGGTACTGACGGTTGCGGTATTGGCAATTGTGCTTACAGCACCGGCGGGTGCATTTGCAATTGACTGGTCATACCGGAAACTGCTGACAAAAGCAGAAGAATAAAAAATAGTGTAAAAAAATGCCTGCGGAATGGAGATTACCATGAAAGATTATATGCAGATAAAAAAAGTAGCAATTTTAGGAGCGGGAGCGGTTGGCTCTTATGTAATATGGGGACTTTCACAGACAGAAAATATCGGTCTTGGCGTGATTGCAGAGGGTGAGCGCGCAAAGCGTTTAAAGGAAAACGGTTGTCTGATTAACGGACAGGTTTACCGTCCGGAGGTCTGGACACCAAAGGAAGCGCACGGCGCAGACCTTTTAATTGTATCGTTAAAATACGGCGCACTGCCGGGCGCATTGGACAGCATTGCGCAGGCGGTGGGAGAACACACAATCGTAATGAGTTTAATGAACGGTGTAGACAGCGAAGAAATTATTGCGCAGAAAGTGAATCCCGATAACATTTTGCATGCACTGATTAAAGTGGCATCCCACAAAGAAGAGAACGGTTACTGCTTTAATCCCGAAACGACAATCGGTATCATCTTCGGGGAAATCAAGCCGCCGTTTGAGAGTGAACGTGTACAGGCGGTGTGCACACTTTTTGAAAATGCGCAGATACATTTCCGTGTAACAGACTATATTAAGGAAGAAATGTGGAGCAAATTCCGCCTGAATGTGTGCAATAACCTGCCGCAGGCAATCTTAGGCGCGGGTGTCGGCTGTTACAGCGATAGCACGCATATGAAAGCCATCAGTGAAGGACTGAAAAAAGAGCTTGAAGCCATTGCACAGGCAAAGGGTATTGACATCGGAAAAGCCGACAAGTCATCTTCCCACGGCAGTGCAGTGCCGCCAAAGACACGCTATTCGACATTGCAGGACTTAGATGCGGGACGGCACACCGAGATTGATATGTTTTCCGGGGCGTTAATGCGGATGGGAAAAGAACTAGGCATTCCGACCCCGTATAATGAATATACCTACCACATAATTAAGGCGCTGGAAGAAAAAAATGACGGAAAATTTGATTACAGTAAAGATACGCAGGAATCGACGTGGTCAAAATAAAAATGCATCTAAATTTACGATTTATGACATTGAACTTCAATAGGTTTGAGAGTATAATTTAACATATGTATCAAAGGTATCAGGGAATGTTTCTATTTTACCTGAAATACGCATATTATATTATGAAATGTTGGGGAGGACATGGTTATGGCTACATGGAAGAATTTAGACACACTGGAAACTTTTAAGGCACTTTCAGAGGTAAAACGCGTGAAGCTGGCAGAGGCAATGTCAGGGGCAGAAGGTGCAGAGCGTGTAAAGAAGTACAGTGTACCGATGGCAGAGGGATTTTCTTATAATTTTGCCGCAAAGCAGGTGGATGATGAAGTGTTAAATGCGTTAAAGGCACTGGCAGAAGAAGCTCAGCTTGCAGAAAAATTTGAAGAACTCTACAACGGTGCGGTAATAAATACCGGAGAAAACAGACTGGTACTTCACCAGCTGACCCGTGGACAGCTGGGTAATGCAGTAGAAGCAGACGGCGTGGACAAGCGTGAATTTTATGTAAAACAGCAGGCGCGGATTGCGGAATTTGCCAATAAAGTACATAATGGTGAAATTACCAATGCCGCAGGCGAGAAGTTTACAACGGTTGTACAGATTGGTATCGGCGGCAGCGATTTAGGACCGCGCGCGATGTATCTGGCACTGGAAAACTGGGCAAAGAAGAACAATACGTTAAAGATGAAGGCGCAGTTTATCAGCAACGTAGACCCGGATGATGCCGCCGCAGTTTTAAATGCAGTGGACGTGGCACATGCCCTGTTCGTACTGGTGTCAAAGTCCGGCACAACCCTTGAAACATTAACCAATGAATCCTTTGTAAAGGAAGCGTTAAAGAAAGCAGGCTTAGATGCTTCAAAGCATATGATTGCCGTAACAAGCGAAACTTCACCGCTTGCAAAGAGTGATGATTATCTGGCTGCATTTTTCATGGACGACTATATCGGTGGTCGTTTTTCATCGACATCAGCCGTTGGCGGCGCTGTACTGTCACTGGCATTCGGACCGGACGTTTTTGCACAGTTCTTAGAGGGTGCGGCGGCAGAAGACAAGCTTTCAGCCAATAAAAATGTTATGGAAAATCCTGAAATGTTAGATGCACTTATCGGCGTATATGAGCGCAATGTACTGGGCTATCCGGGTACGGCAGTACTTCCGTATTCACAGGCATTAAGCCGCTTCCCGGCACATTTACAGCAGTTAGACATGGAATCTAACGGTAAGTCCGTGAACCGTTTTGGCGAACCGGTGGATTATCCAACAGGTCCGGTCATTTTTGGTGAACCGGGAACCAACGGACAGCACTCCTTCTATCAGCTGCTTCATCAGGGAACGGATATTGTGCCGTTGCAGTTTGTAGGTTTCAGAAACAGCCAGATTGGCACGGATATTGAAATTCAGGGCAGTACAAGCCAGCAGAAGCTGTGTGCAAATGTTGCCGCACAGATTGTTGCATTTGCCTGTGGTAAGTCAGATGACAACCGCAACAAGAATTTTGAAGGCGGACGTCCGTCCAGCATTATTATTGGTGACAGTCTTACACCAAAGTCACTGGGCGCTCTGCTTGCGCATTTTGAAAATAAGATTATGTTCCAGGGCTTCTTATGGAATGTCAACAGCTTCGACCAGGAAGGCGTACAGCTTGGCAAGGTGCTGGCAAAGCGTGTGCTTGCGCATGAAACGGACGGCGCATTAAAGGTTTACAGCGATTTGTTAAACATTTAATTAGACTGTCGTATATACAGTAATTGTATATACGACAGTCTTTTGTATAATGGGGCTGTCGCACTAAGAAATTAGTGCGATGCCCCTTTTTTATGTTAATGTGGTATATAATCTAAAAAAAATAAATCCCAGGCTTCGAAAACCCTGGGATTTATGGTAAAATATCAGCATGCTACTACATAATAAATTACAAAAAGATTATACTTTAAATCAGAGTGGATATCAACTAAAACTTCCACTCGAATTAGAAACAATTATTCCTAAGAATGATTCTGTGCGGTTACTCAGTCAGTTTGTAGAGGAGATGGATGTGACTGATTTATATTCTACTTATGATAGAATAAATTCTTTATCGCCAAGAACACTTTTGAAGATTGTTTTATACTCTTACATGAATGGTGATTATTCATCCCGTTCTATGGAATTAAACTGCAAAAGAGATATCAATTTCATGTTTCTTTTAGAAGGACATTCTGCACCTGACCATGCAACACTTGCACGATTCAGGAGCATTCATTTTGCCCCTTGTTCTAAGCGTATTCTCGCAGAAGTTTCAAATATCCTTTTTGATTTAGGTGAAATATCCGGTGAAACTATCTTTATTGATGGTACAAAAATCGAGGCAAATGCCAATAAATATACTTTCGTGTGGAAAAAAGCCGTTACAAAAAATCAGGCAAAACTGTTAATTAAGTTAGCTGATTTTGTAGCTGAATGTGAACAACTCTATGACATAAAAATAGTTTATGGAAATGTAATAAAAATCAAACATTTAAAGAGACTACGCAAGAAGCTGTATGCTCTCAAAAATGCTGGAAATATCACATTCGTGCATGGTATAGGCAAAAGAAAAACACCATTACAAAAAAGTATTGAAGCATTTTTGGATACTTTTAAAGATATTCCAATCCTTACTCTGGAATCTAAGGTTTCAGGTTATCCTTGTTTACAGACCGACAGTACTGCCGGTCTTCGAGATGCCATCGAACATCTGATTATTCATCACAACCGAAAGCATATCTGTTTTGTTGCCGGAAGAAAGACAAATGAAGATGCTCTGGAACGTTTGAATGTATACCGAACTACAATGAAAGCTCACAACATTCCGGTCACTGAAGATATGATCGTATACGGTGATTATTCTGAATACAGTCGTGAGATTGTCGGTAAACTGCTTGATGATAACCCAGTAGTTTCGTAGTTGTCGAAAGCGATCTGGCGC
>OGZL01003790.1_pt1 | contig 10425 bp, 9 predicted proteins | sample 1576761 | NCBI WGS metagenome assembly OGZL01 (sample SAMEA3541595, study PRJEB24748) | human gut metagenome | biome: human gut; feature: human-associated habitat; material: faeces | place: China | collected 2012
TATATTATAAAAAGAAACAGGGAGATAAATATGATAAAGGATATAGCGATTGGAAAAATGAAATCTGCGTCAAATTACGTTATTACGTTTTTGAAATGGGCGTTGATTTCAATAATAATCGGAGTGGTTGGTGGGTGCGTCGGCGCGTTGTTTCATATGAGTGTAAATTATGCGAATATTATTTTTACAATGCACGATTGGTTTGTAATGTTTCTTCCGATAGGCGGTATTATAATCGTGGCAATGTACAAAGCGTGTAAAATGCTTGAAAACAAGGGTACGGACAGTATTATTTCGTCAATAAGAAATGATGAAAAAGTACCTATTTTACTTGCACCGCTTATATTTGTAAGTACGGTTATAACTCATCTTTGCGGCGGCAGTGCCGGCAGAGAAGGTGCGGCGCTTCAGCTTGGCGGAAGTATAGGAAGCAATATCGGCAGACTTTTTAAGCTTGATGAAAAAGATATGCATATGGTTGTAATGTGCGGAATGAGTGCGGTGTTTTCGGCTCTGTTCGGTACACCTATAACGGCGGCTGTGTTTGCACTCGGTGTGACAAGCGTGGGAATTATGTATTATTCGGCACTTGTGCCGTGTCTTATGTCATCACTTGCGGCATTTTTGGTTACAAGATTTGCCGGACTTGAGCCGACTCAATTCGCAATAACCGTTATTCCGCAAACAGGCGTTATAACGATTTTACAGACAATACTTATTTCGGCATTGTGTGCGGAACTAAGCATAATATTCTGTACGACAATGCACTATACGGCAAGATATTTAAAAATATGGTTTAAAAATCCGTATATAAGAGTAGTTGTCGGTGCGTTGGCGATAATCGCACTTACATATTTAACAGGCTCACGAGATTATAACGGTTCGGGAATGGATATAATTGAACATGCCGTTGTCGGCGGTCACGCAAAAGGTTGGGCGTGGGTATTGAAAATTGTGTTCACTGCAATAACAATCGGTGCGGGATTTAAAGGCGGAGAGATTGTTCCGACATTCTTTATCGGTGCGACATTCGGCTGTGTTGTCGGTCATTTGTTCGGCTTAAATCCTGGATTTGCGGCGGCAATCGGAATGATTGCAATGTTCTGCGGTGTGCTTAACTGTCCGATTGCGTCGATAGTTTTAAGTATTGAATTGTTCGGCTCAAAAGGCTTTATACTTTTTGCCATTGCGGCAGGTGTGAGTTATATGCTGTCGGGGTATTACGGACTATACAGCAGTCAGAAGATTATGTATTCTAAATTAAAGGCAGAGTACATAAATAAGGATACAAAGTAAGACAACTGAAATTCCCCGCAGCACTACTTTTTGCTTGAGGCAGTACCTGCGTACGGCACCGCAAGCTGCAAAGCAGCAATGTGAACAATTTTATGATATACAAAAAATAATATTTTCTAAAAATATCAGAGAAAGGAATTAACAAATGATATTAGGCTATTCAATTTATGAACTTTTATGGCTATTCTTCATTTACGCATTTTTCGGTTGGTGTATCGAAGTAGTATTTTGCGGACTTAATGAAGGTCATTTTATAAACCGCGGTTTCCTAAACGGACCTGTTTGTCCGATATACGGTGTCGGCGGTGTGATAGTTGTATTATGTCTTACGCCGATAAAAGACAATATATTTTTACTTTTTGTCGGCTCAGCGTTGCTTACGTCAATATTGGAACTGATTACAGGTTTTGCACTCGACAAAATATTCCACGCACGTTGGTGGGATTATACGGATATGCCGTTTAACATAGGCGGTTACATATGCCTTAAATTTTCGATATATTGGGGTTTTGTGTGTATCGCGCTTATGAAAGGTATTCACCCTGTTATACTCGGATTTGTAAGATTTATACCGCATATGTTGGGACTTGTTGCAGTTGTATTTTTTGCGGCAGTGTTTGTGGCTGACGTTATTATAACCGTTATAACCATTAATAATCTTACAAAACGTGTTAAACTTATGAATGATATTGCAAAGAAAATTCATAATGTTTCCGACGAAGTCGGCGAACATATTTATGACGGTGCCAACGATATTATGAAAAAGGGCATTGAGATATACAACAGTGAAAACGTACAGGAAATTCGTGAGAATTTGGACGATATGAAAGAGAAGTACGAGCATAAGAAAGAAGAAATCAAGTCAAAGCATAAGGACGATTTGGACGAACTTAAAGCGAAGTACGATAATCTTGTTAAAGAAACGCATATATTCCAAAAACGTATTATTAAAGCATTCCCGAATTTGACATCAAGACGATACGAAGAACAGCTTGCAAAACTTAAAGAAAAAACGTGGAAATTAAAAAAGAAAAATAAAAAATAATCAAAAAATCCGATGGTTTCAAACCATCGGATTTTTGTTTTTAGTTGTTGTCACTGTAAAGGTAAACCCATAAAACAGTAAGCAAGGCTATTGCGATACCGCCGCCCAAGCATACTGCCGGCAGACGGGTTGAACTCTTTAATGATTTCTCAATCTGAATAGTCGGTTCTTTTGTAGGTTCTGAAAGACCGTCGCTGTCATCATACTTTGATGTTTTTGAAAGCTTCAGAGTACCTTTTGATTTTTTATAAAGTAAAGTGTTTCTGTCGTAATCGGCTTTTATCTGTTTAAGTTCTCTGTCCGAAAGAGGTATACAGTCCGTTCTGACCTTCAAAATCTGATAACCGTTATCAGCCATATCACTTCTGCACAAAAGTGCATAGTTGTAATATGAACGGTCGGTAGAGAAACGAACGTAATAAATCTCGTCACCAAGATTATATGCCTCTGAAATCAGATAAAATCTGTCACCGTTCGGTTCGACGTTAAGTGCGTTTTGATATTCGTCCATAGTAGTGTAGTTTGCAATATCAAAATCGGTATAGCTTACTACATTTTTAAGAACTTCTTCAATCTGATGTTCGTCCTCATCGCTCAAACGTTCCGCAATGTCCTCATATGTAACACTGTCTGCGGCTGAGTTTTTCAGCTTGTCGAAAAAGTTGCCGATATTTTGGTTATAATGAGAAACGTCAACATTAGGGTGGAAATATTCCGAACTGAAGTCCATAACACCTGTTTCCGAAAGTACCTGCGGTGCGTTTACATATTCAAACGCATCACCGTCGATAACGGTGTAATAATCCGCGTGAACAAGTTCGTCACCTTCAAACACCTTGTATGTTATATAACGTTTTTCAGCGTTTGAACCGAGAGAAAATACACCCGATTGACCAAGCGGTATTTGATTGTAATTAACGTCTAAAATAGCGATACGTTCCGCATTTTCCGTTTCTTCGTCATATTTCCAAACGTGACATGAGGCGGTAGTGTATCCGCTGTCCGCAAGGAAAATAACAAGATACGGATTTTCATTTGCGTCAAAATTTACTATATCACTGTACACAACGCCGTTAGGTATATTGTCCTCCGAAATTGAAAGAGAATCACCTGCGTTTTCGGTGTGCATTGAACTGTAAGTGTACAAATAGTTATTAAGTACATAAGCATATACCGCCGCCATCTTGCCGACAGGCTCATCAGCAACCGCAGTGCTGAACGTAAGACAGGACATTAAAATTACAATCGAACAGAAAACAGATAACAACCTGAATATTCTGTTTTTCAACATCACACCCCCCTATGTTTACATAATTCTTAATATTATACATTATACAAGTAAATCTGTGACAATTCAACTTGATTTTTGTTAAGAGCATATTACAATAATGTGGCATTTTACCCTTTACAAATTTCAAAATGTGTATTATAATTAATTAGATAGTAGCAAAAAATAGGGTAGTGCCTTATTTTTTATTTGGAAGGAAGGATACGAAATGATAAAAGCGGCAGTTCTCGGAGCAACGGGATATGCAGGTATTGAGCTTGTAAGATTATTAACATCACATCCGGAGGTAAGTATTGAAATACTCGGTTCGCACAGTTTTGCGGGACAGAAGATAAGTGATGTTTATAAGAACTTCAATCATGTACTTGAAAAGGAATGTGAAGAACTTGACCTTGATAAGGTCGGTGCTTGTGATGTGGCATTTACCGCACTTCCGCACGGTGCGTCAAAATCGGTAATTCCGTCATTACTTGAAAAAGGTCTTAAAGTTATCGACCTTAGCGGTGATTACAGATATGATGATGCGGCAGTGTATGAAAAGTGGTACGGTGAAAAACATTCATCACCGGAACTTTTAAAGGAGTCTGTTTACGGACTTCCCGAACTTCACAGAGATAAGATTAAGAATGCAAGACTTATCGGTAACCCCGGCTGTTACACAACTTGTTCAATACTCGGAACAGTTCCGCTTTTGGCAAATAAAATTGCTGAAACAAAGAATATTATTGTTGATGCAAAATCCGGTGTTACAGGTGCAGGACGCGGTCTTAAACTTCAAAACAGTTTCTGCGAATGTACTGAAAATATGAAAGCGTATAAGGTAGCAACTCACCGTCATACTTCTGAAATCGAGCAGGAGCTTAGCAATGTTGCAGGTGAAGAAATAATGATTTCGTTTACGCCGCACCTTATTCCGCAAAAACGCGGAATACTTTCGACAATCTATGTAAATCTAAACAGAAAGTCAAGTGCGGAAGAACTAACGGAAATGTACAAAGAATTTTATAAAGACGAATTTTTTGTAAGAGTTAAGGAAGTGGGTGACTTGCCTGAAACAAAGCACGTTGCGGGTTCAAACTTCGTTGATATAGGCGTGTGCTATGATGAAAGACTTCAAAGAGCCGTAGTCGTATCGTCACTTGACAATATTGTAAAGGGTGCTGCGGGACAAGCCGTTCAGAATATGAACTTATTATTCGGCTTGGACGAAAAGACAGCCCTTACAAATCCGGGATTTTATTTATAATAGAGGGTGGAAGTAATGCAAGAACTTATAAAAAAAGCGGGAATACTTATTGAAGCACTTCCGTATATACAGAAATTTTCGGGCAAAACCGTCGTTATCAAATACGGTGGCAATGCTATGATAAACGAAGAATTAAAGAACTCTGTAATGGAGGATATTACTCTTTTGAAGTTTATCGGACTTAATCCGATTGTCGTACACGGCGGAGGTCCCGATATTTCAAAGGCTCTTAACGAACGCGGTGTAAAGAGTAAATTCGTAAACGGTTTGCGTGTGACGGACGATATTACAATGCAGACTGCTCAACAGGTACTTATAGGTAAAACAAATAAAGAAATTGTCGCACTTCTTAATACAAACGGCGGTCGTGCAGTCGGTATCAGCGGTATTGACGGCAGTTTTATCGAGTGTAAAAAGCAGTATACGGAAGTGGACGGCGAAAAGGTTGATATAGGCTATGTCGGCGATATTGTTCACGTTAAGCATTGCTTGATTGACTTATTGTCATCAGATCAATATATCCCTGTTATCGCTCCTATCGGTACCGATGAGGACGGCAACAGCTACAATATTAATGCAGATACGGTTGCGGCGGCAGTTGCGGCGTCTGTTGAGGCGGAAAAACTTATTTTGCTTACTGACGTTGAGGGTATTAAGGATAAAGACGGTAATGTTATTGCCGAAATGCATAAAAATGAAATATACGAAATGATACATGACGGCAGCATCAGCGGCGGTATGATACCAAAGGTACTTGGCTGTCTTGAATCAATCGACGGCGGTGTTACCGGTGCGCATATCATTGACGGACGTATACCGCATTGCTTGTTACTTGAAATCTTTACAAAGACAGGTATCGGCACGCTTATTAAGAGTGACAAATATTAATAAAGAGAGGAATTTATATAATGAGAATGTCTAACTTGCTTATGCCAACGCTTAGAGAAGTACCGGCAGAGGCGGAAATAACAAGTCATAAATTAATGTTGAGAGCAGGTCTTATCAGAAAACTTGCGGCAGGTATATACTCATATCTTCCGCTTGGACTTCGCACTTTGCAAAAGGTTGAACAGATTGTTCGTGAAGAAATGGACAACGCAGGCGCACAGGAACTTTTGATGTCTGCACTTTTGCCTGCTGAGGCTTATCAAGCATCGGGCAGATGGGAAGTGTTCGGACCGAGTATGTTCAAAATGAAAGACAGAAACGACCGTGATTTCTGCCTTGGTCCTACACACGAGGAACTTTTTACTCAAACTGTAATTGACAGTGTTCGTTCATATAAAGAATACCCAATGACTTTATATCAAATTCAGCACAAGTATCGTGACGAGGGACGTCCGAGATTCGGTATTATAAGAAGCCGTGAATTTATAATGAAGGACGCGTATAGCTTTGACCTTACGGAAGAAGGACTTGATAAGTCATATCAAAAAATGTATGACGCATATTGCAGAATATTCAACCGTCTTGGACTTGATTTCACTATCGTTGACGCTGACAGCGGTGCTATGGGCGGCAGCGGAAGTCAGGAATTTATGGTTAAGTCACCAATAGGCGAGGACGGTATTGCTTATTGTGATGATTGCGGATATGCGGCTAACTATGAAAAAGCTGAATGTATTCCTCAAGAAAAGCCGTCACCGGAGGGTGATTTGGATATGGAAAAAATCCATACTCCGAATGCTCATACAATCGAAGAACTTGTAAGTTTCTTAAATGCAGAGGCTTATAACTTTGCAAAGACTATAATATATAAGGCTGACGATAAGTATGTTGCCGCAATGGTAAGAGGTGACAGAGAAGTAAACGAAGTTAAGCTTAAAAATCTTGTCGGCTGTGTGGACGATTTGGAACTTGCCGAGCCGTTTATGGTAAGACAGATTACAAATGCAGAAGTTGGTTTTGCAGGCCCTGTGGGACTTGATATTCCTGTATACGTTGATAAAGAAGTTGCGATGATGAAGAACTTTATTGTTGGTGCAAATGAAACAGATATGCACTATAAGAACGTAAATATCAATAAGGACTTCACACCGACAGAAGTTGCTGATATTCGTACAATCGAAACAGGCGACGTTTGCCCTAAGTGCGGCAAGCCTATAAAGACTGCTCAAGGTATCGAAGTAGGACATATATTCAAGCTTGGTACAAAGTATTCTGACGCACTTGGACTAAAGAGCCTTGACGAAACAGGAAAGAGCAAGACTGTTATTATGGGTTGCTACGGTATAGGTGTTACACGTTGTCTTGCAGCGGCTATAGAGCAAAACAATGACGAAAACGGTATTATCTGGCCCGTATCAATCGCACCGTATCACGCAATTGTTATCCCTGTAAATTCTAAGAATGAAGAACAGAGTGAAATTGCCGAAAAAGTATATAATGACCTAAAGGCAAAGGGAATAGAAGTATTGCTTGACGACAGAAACGAAAGAGCCGGCGTTAAGTTTAAAGACGCTGATCTTATCGGTATTCCTGTAAGAATTGTCGTAGGTAAAAAATGCGGCGAGGGCGTTGTTGAATATAAGGAAAGAACAGCAGAAAATGCTGTTGAAAAGAATATTAATGACGCAGTTAATGACGTTGTTGAATTTATAAACAACAATAGATAATTTAAGGCTGGAACACAGTAGCTTTGTGTTCCAGTCATTATTATATTGAGATATTATTAGATAGGAGATTGATTATAATGAATAAAACAAATATTATAACAAATGAAGCGGAATTAACTTTGGAAGCAATTAACAATGCTAGAAATAATTTGGATATTCCAGAATCATTAACAGTAAATGTATATAGTGGATATTGGTATTGGAAAGCGATAGATAAAAATGTAATTGGCATCAAATTTTGTGATGTTACTACTGGTGAAGAGTTAGCGTGGTGTGATGCTTTAGACGAAGATGGTAACTTTGAAATGAAATTTGGGAAATATCAAAAATATCAAAAATAAATAAAAAAACAGAGTTCGCTCTGTTTTTTTATTTATGATAACTTTCATTATTATTAATTTTAAATGCACGGTAAATTTGTTCAAGAAGAACGACACGCATAAGCTGGTGGGGAAGTGTCATTTTACCGAAACTCAATCTTAATGCCGACTTTGATTTTACGGTATCGGAAAGACCGAGTGAGCCGCCGATTATGAATGTAATATGACTTGCAGTCATTGAAACATCAGCGATTTTTTTCGCTAATTCTTCGGAAGAATGTTCCTTACCCTCAATACAAAGTGTAACGACAAACGAATTTTGCGGAAGTTTTGCAAGGATTTTATTTCCCTCTTTTTCTTTTATTTGCTCCATTTCCTTTTCGGACGCATTATCGGGTATCTTTTCATCGGCTACTTCGATTATATTTAATTTCGCGAACCTTGAAAGTCGCTTTGAATATTCGTCAATAGCGGCAGTGAAATATTTTTCTTTAATTTTGCCTACGGAAATAACAGTTATATTCATATTTTCCTCCGTTTAAAATAAAGTGGGCTTATATCTGTCGGCAACCTGCAAAGTCATATCTTTGCCGACATCAACACCCGACTGTGAAAGTAAATTGTATGTTTCGAGCATAGCTATTTCCGGACGGTTGTTTTCTTTGCTTAAATGACCGAGCATAATGTGTTCAGTGCCGTTCTGTACAAGGTGCAGAGCGACTTTTGAGGCGGTTTCGTTTGACAAGTGACCATATTCACCCAATATTCTGCGTTTCAGCGGATACGGATATGTACCGCATTTAAGCATTTCAACGTCGTGATTTGATTCAAGCAATATTTTTTTGCTGCCCGTTATATTTTCTAAAATGCTTTTTGTAATTTGGCCTATATCTGTTGCAAGCGAATATTTTTCATCGCCAATCATAAAATTAAAACCGACAGGTTGTGCGGCGTCATGCGGAATTGCAAAAGGACATATTCCGATATTTCCTATTTCAAAATCTGTATCTTCGGTGATTATTTTAATATTTTCATCGGCAATATTGCCTATATCCATACTTGTATGAGTACCTTGTGTAGTGTAAATAGGAATATTGTAGCGTCTTGAAATAACCCCTGCACCTTTTGTATGGTCAACGTGTTCGTGCGTTATTAGGAGTGCGTCAATGCTTTCGGGCATTACGTCAATAGCGTGAAGCGATTCTTTTAATTTTGCACCCGACATACCGCAATCTATAAGTAAATTTGTTTTGCCGTCCGAAACGAATGTCGCATTACCGGACGAACCGCTTATAAGTGAAACAAAAGTAGCCATTTTAACCTTCCTAAAATTAATTAAGCCTGCCGACAAAAGTCAAGCAGGCTTGTATTTTTGAATTAATCCAATAAATCATCAACGACTTGTATTCTTTCAATACTGCCTCCGAGGTTAACGAACTTTTCTTCAAAGTTTTCGTAACCTCTGTCAATATGATAGATGTCGGTGATTTCGGTAGTACCCTCAGCCATAAGACCGGCAATAATCATTGCCGCACCTGCACGAAGGTCTGTTGCCTTAACGTGCGCACCGATAAGTGAATTAACACCGTCAATAATCGCAAGTTTGCCCTCAACTCGAATATCAGCACCCATACGCTTTAATTCGTTTACATATCTGAAACGGTTGTCCCAAACACCTTCACGCGCCATACTTGTACCCTCGATTGTTGTAAGGAACGTTACAAGCTGAGGCTGCATATCGGTAGGAAATCCGGGATAAGGCATAGCGATAAAATTAATGTGTTTAAACTTTGTATCGTCATTAACCCAAACTCTTACGCTGTCTTCACCCTCTGAAATATTAACGCCTGCCTCGATAAGTTTTGCACTTATGATTTCAAGGTGACGCGGAATTACATTTTTAAGAACAACATCGCCTCTTGTAGCGGCTGCCGCTATCATAAATGTACCTGCTTCAATTTGGTCGGGGATAATTGTGTATGTTCCGCCGTGCAAATCTTTTGTACCTTTAATTTTAATTGTATCAGTTCCCGCACCTCTTATGTTTGCACCCATATTGTTAAGAAAATTCGCAAGATCAACAATATGAGGTTCTTTTGCGGCATTTTCGATAACGGTAATACCGTTTGCGGTTGTCGCCGCAAGCATAGCGTTGATTGTCGCTCCGACGGTTATAACGTCAAAGAAAATATTTCCGCCAGAAAGATTTTCGGCAGAACCTTCGATAACACCTTTTGATGTGTCAATGTCAGCACCGAGCGTTTCAAATGCTTTTATATGCTGGTCGATAGGACGTGTACCAAAGTCACATCCGCCCGGCGGGTCAACAATAAAATTAGAAAAACGACCCAAAAGTGCGCCCATAAGATAGCTTGAACCACGCATTTTGCGTGTAAGGTCACCCAACGGACGATATGAATCAACATTTGTACAATCTATATCAACAGTATTTTTATCTATATATTTAACATCAGCATTAAGCTGTTCAAGTATTCGTAAAAATAATTTTACGTCTTTTATATCAGGCAGATTTTCAATTCTGCAATTACCTTTAACCAAATCAAGATATCCAGTATCAACTGCAATTTTACGGTTGAGCCGCAAACTTTCACAAC
>OGZL01003796.1_pt1 | contig 10411 bp, 9 predicted proteins | sample 1576761 | NCBI WGS metagenome assembly OGZL01 (sample SAMEA3541595, study PRJEB24748) | human gut metagenome | biome: human gut; feature: human-associated habitat; material: faeces | place: China | collected 2012
AATTCAAAAATGCTATTGATCTGCAATTTGAATTTCTTGACTACTGGACCGGTCCAGCACCAACAGCTCCCAGCACCGGCGCAGCAGCACCGCCTCGTCCACCGGCGGTACGGACGGCGGCAGCCAGCGCCCCAGTCCGCCGCGGAAAAATGCCATATCGACCATGTACGTCTCACCTCCCGCGTAGTCTGCCGCGCTTTGCGCCGTCTTATGCCCCGGCGGAAATTTTCCCTGTCCTTTTCGCGCCGGATGTGCTATACTGTCAGGTAGCTTGTTTCAGGAGGTGCCCCCATGCCATTCCGCGCGCATTTACATACCGTCAACCGTCACCGGCGCCTGGTGCGGCACTATTGCTTCAAGCTGGGTCTGGTGTGGCAGGGTCTGACCCACGACCTGAGCAAATACAGCCCCACGGAGTTTTGGCGGGGCGTAAAATACTACCAGGGCTGGCGCAGCCCCAACGACCAGGAGCGCCTGGAAAACGGCGTGAGCCTGGCGTGGCTGCACCACAAGGGGCGCAATCGCCACCACTTTGAGTACTGGATCGACTACTGCCGCCGGGAGGATGGGACCATCTATATCGGCGGATGCAAAATGCCGAAAAAGTATGTGGCGGAGATGTTCTGCGACCGGATCGCCGCCTGCCGGGTCTATCAGGGCGACGCATATACGGACGCCTCCCCCTACGACTACTACCAGCGGAGCAAGGACCTGCGGCGGACGGATGCCAGCCGCTTCATGCATCCGGAGACGGCGGCGCTGCTGGACCGGTGGCTGCTGCTGCTGAAGGAGCGGGGCGAGGAGGCCGCCTTTGCCGCCATTCGCGCCGAATTGGCGGACAGCGCCTACTGACGGCGGAGCGCAGGTGCTTTGTTAAGAAGAAAACAATAGATTTTTGAACATTTCCCTTGCTTTCCATCACTATTTGTTTTACAATGTCTTGGTACATTTTGATGTGAGGTTGTCAACAACATGGCCCATCCCTATAAAACGCGGGAAGGCGGCGCCACCGTGACGGTGTTCGTACCCTACGACTGCCAGAACAACTGCCCCTTCTGCATCAACAAAAAAGAATACGCGGACTGCTCCGGCTTCAGTCTGGAGAAGATACTGGCAAGCATCCAGGTGATGGACGGCATCACGCCCCGGTGTGATTTTGTGTTCACCGGCGGCGAGCCGCTGGCCGACCTGAACGCACTGCAGCAGATGCTGGACGCCATCCCCGCCACCCACAAGATCTATATCAACACCACCTTCCCCGCCCAGACCCACACCTCCTTCGAGGAAATGCTGGCCTTTACGGAGAGGAATAAAGACAAGATTACCTGCATGAACATCTCCCGCCACCTGCAGCACTATGTGGAGGAGAGCCCTGACGAGGTGCTGGGGAAGATCGCCTGCCCCACGCGCATCAACTGCGTGCTGTACAAGAACTATCCGGCGGCGAAGCTGGTGGACTATGTGGAGCGCTTCCTGCCCTATCGTATCCCCATCCAGTTCCGGTATGATTATACCGAGACGACACCGGAGAACCTGTACGAAGAGGAACACGACAAGATATTGCAGGACCTGAAGCGCCTGTTCACCTACAAGGGGCTGGACGGCTGCCGGATGCGCAACGGCTTCCACTTCGAATACAAGGGCCTGCACATGACGTACCACAAGACACTGCCCTACTCCACCATCGAGGAGAAGGGACCGGACGGCGTGACCTACGACATTCTGTACGACATCCTCATCAAGCAGAACGGCGAGATACACAGCGACTGGACGGGCGTGAAGATGGACGTGGACGCCTACCGCAGGGTGGTGTTCGAGCCCTACGACCTGAAGGTGCTGAACGGGACCATTGACTTTTGAAAAAGAGACCGCTTTGCGGTCTCTTTTTTTCGGAACCCGCGGCGGGGTCGCTCCGTCATAGGTAGTGAAAGCCTTGGCGGAAAATAAATGGCTTGTTTGTATTTACCCCCTTTTACTTCCGCACGGTTTGTATTATAATGATGTATTGAGCCGGTATCTTGTGTGCCGGCGGGCAAAACAGTCTTGAGTGAAAGATAAGGAGCAATTCTATGAAACGTTTTATGACCCTGATGCTGGCCATGCTGATGGTCCTGTCCCTGGCCGCCTGCGGCAATAAGGCCTCCGCCACGGTGGACGCCGAGGGGCTGGGCAAGGCGCTGACCGAGCGCGTACAGTTTGACAGCACCATGAGCGCTATCGACGCCGGAGACTATCTGGAACTGCCCGAGGGCAGCAGCGCTGCCGCCTATATGTCTGACGGCAGCACCATGGAGGAGATCTTTGTGGTGTCCTGCAAGGATAAGACGGACGCATCGGCGGTGAAGATCGCCATGCAGTCCCTGCTGGACAGCCAGACGCAGGAGGCCGAGCGTTATAAGCCCGAGGAGGCCGAGCGCTTGGGCAGCGCGGTTTTCGGCACTTACGGCACCTGCGTGGTGCTGTGCGTTACCTCTGACACCGACACCGCCAATGCGGTCATCAAGGAGTATGTGGGATGAGTCCGCGCTATGAACGGCGGCAGCGGGGCGGAGGCGGCGCGCTGCTGCTTCTGATCGCCGCCGCGGCGCTGGTGGTGGCGGTGCTTGCCATCTTCACCGATGTATTCAGCGGCAAAAAGGCGCCGGACAAGGATACAGACAGCCCTGCCGTCACTCAGCCCGCGGACGGCGAGCCTGACGGGACCGGCGATGCGGACAACACCGCGAAGGACCCGGAGGGCGATCAAAAGGGTGGTCAAAGCGGGAACGGCGATGGGAACACTGATAAGTCTACCGTGACCACCACGAAGCCGGCAGCCTCCAATGTGATCACCACCGACGCCACGCCTTATCAGTCCGGCGGCGTATACATCGTGGGCAATGCCGGATATGAGATGTACAACTATGTGGGCTCCCTGGCGGAGAAGTACCAGTCCACGGTCAACGCCGTGGCGGACAGCCTCAGCGGCGTCAGCAATGTCTACGCCATGGCCATCCCCCTGTCCAGCAGCATCACCCTGCCGGACAGCCTGCTCAGCGACATACCCGGCAGCGATCAGGCACAGGCCGAAAAGGATATTCTGGCGGGAATGGGGCAGAATATAAAAACGGTGCCCCTGCATGACGCGCTGAACGCCCATCGGACGGAGTACATCTATTTCCGCACCGACCACCATTGGACGGCGCTGGGCGCCTATTACGCCTATGTACAGTTCTGCAATGTCAAGGGCATTACGCCCCACGACCTCAGCGACTATGAGGTGAGCCAGTACACGGGCTTTTTGGGCTCGTTCTACAACGACGGCGGCAAGCCTCAGGCCATGGCGGATGATCCGGATACGGTGAACGCCTATCATCCCGTCAGCAGCACCGCCGCCATGAAGTACGGCAGCAGCGAGGACAGCGAGCTCACCGGCGGCAAGGTGATCTTTGACGAGTCCACCGCAGCGGCCAGCCTGAAATACGGCGCGTTCATCATGGGCGACAACCCCTTCACCGTGATCGAGAACCCTGAAGTCAGCAATGGGCAGAGCTGCATCGTGGTGAAGGAGTCCTTCGGCAACGCCTTTGTACCGTTTCTGGTGGACCACTACCAGACGGTGTATGTGGTGGACTACCGGTATTACGGCGGCAGCGTCAGCGCACTGGCCAAGGCCAAGGGCGTGACGGACGTGTTGTTCGTCAACAACCTGTCCGCCATACGCGGCAGCTATCAGATGGGTAAGCTGGCCGGCGTGAAGTGACATCTGTTTTGAACAGGGCGGGCAAGCCCGCCCTGTTCCTTTTTCTGACTATCCGCAAAGGAGAGCACATCACATGGTATTCAGCAGCACCACATTTTTACTGGCGTTTTTGCCGCTGGTGGCTATTTTATACTATATCTGCCCACGGAAGCTGCGAAACGGGCTACTGCTTGTCTTCAGCCTGCTGTTTTACGGCTGGGGTGAGCCGAAGTACATTCTGATCATGCTGTTCTCCACGGTGTTCGACTACTGCAACGGTCTGGCCATCGGCCACTTTCGGAGCAAGGGAAGGGAGGGTGGCGCCAAGGCGGTGCTGGTCATCTCTGTGGTGGGAAACCTGGCGATCCTGGGCTTTTTCAAGTACACGGATTTTGCCATCAGCAACCTGAACGGTCTGCTGGGCACAGCCATCCCGGCGCTGGGGCTGCTGCTGCCCATCGGCATCTCCTTCTACACCTTCCAGACCATGAGCTACACTATCGACGTGTACCGGGGGCTGGTACCGCCCCAGCGGAACATCGTGGACTTCGGCGCGTATGTGACGCTGTTCCCCCAGTTGATCGCGGGGCCTATCGTGCAGTACAAGACGGTGGCCTACGACCTGGAGCACCGGCGGGAGTCGGTGAGCGAGGCCAGCGAGGGCTTGCAGCGGCTGGTGATCGGTCTGGGCAAGAAGGTGCTCATCGCCAACCAGATGGGGGCCATCTGGGAGGACATCGCCGCCATGTCGGACCCCACAGCGATCACGGCATGGATCGGCGCCATCGCGTACACGTTCCAGATCTATTTTGACTTCTCCGGCTATTCGGACATGGCCATCGGCCTGGGGCATTTCTTCGGGTTCCACTTCCTGGAGAACTTCAACTATCCCTATGAGTCACGTTCCGTCACTGAGTTCTGGCGGCGGTGGCACATCAGCCTGTCCACCTGGTTCCGGGAGTATGTCTACATCCCCCTGGGCGGTAACCGCAAGGGCAAGGGGCGGCAGCTCCTGAACATCGCCATCGTCTGGCTGCTGACCGGCCTGTGGCACGGGGCCAGCTGGAATTTCGTGCTGTGGGGCGTGTACTACGCCATACTGCTGCTGCTGGAAAAGACGTTCCTGCTGAAGTGGCTGGACAAGGCGCCCCGGTTCGTAGGGCACGTGTACACCTGCTTCTGCTTCGTCATGGGCTGGGTGCTGTTCGCCATCACAGACCTCGGCGCGCTGGGGGCCTATGTGGGACATATGTTCTCCGGAACCTTTGCCGACAGCACCACGGCGTACCTGCTGCGGTGCGGCTGGCTGCTGCTGATCCTGGGCGTCATCGGCTGCACGAGCCTTCCCAAGCGGCTGTGGGAAAAGCGGGAACAGGCCCTCTCCCCCGCCCTGTCGGACGGACTGCGAGCGGTGTGGGTAGTCGTCGTACTGCTGGTGAGCATAGCGTTTCTGGTGGGCGACAGCTACAACCCGTTTTTGTACTTTAGATTTTAAGGAGGCGGCGCTATGAAGAAACGAAGCGGCATCGCGCCGCTGATCGCCATCGGCGGCATACTGCTGGCGCTGTCTGTCGGCAGCTTTTTCCTGACGCCGGACCGGGCATTCTCGGAGAACGAGAACCGCTATTTGCAGCTGACGCCCAGACTCACCTGGGATCGTGTCATGTCCGGCGACTTTATGAAGGACGTGGAGGACTATACCAGCGACCAGATCGTCTTCCGGGACTTCTGGACCGCCGCCCGGTCGGTGCTGCAGCGGGCCGAGGGCAAGGAGGACATCAGCGGCACCTATCTGGGCGCGGACGGGAGGTACTTTGCCAAGGTGACCGACGACAGCTTTGACTGGGTAAGGCTGGAGAAGAACGCCGGGTATATCCGGGATTTCTTTGCCGCCAGCGGTAAGCCCTGCACGGCGCTGATCGTGCCCAGCCCGGCCGGAATTCTGAGGGATATGCTGCCGGAGAACGCGCCGTATTTCAACGAGGACAAGGCCTTCGGCCAGCTGGGCGATATTCTGGGCAGCACGCTGCTGGACAGCCGGGAAACGCTATCGGCGGTGGACGATCCCTACTACCACACGGACCACCACTGGACCACCATGGGCGCGCAGGCGGCCTATACACTGTGGGCACAGGCCACGGGGCACACCGCCCGCAGCTATGACCTGACGCTGGCCACGGACAGCTTCCGCGGCACGCTGTACTCCAAGGTGCTGCTGCCGGACAGCGTATACGACAGCGTGTACTACGCGCCGGAGATCACGGTGGAGAGCGTGGTGTGCGACGGGGAGGACGGCGCGCTGTACGACCTGTCCGCCCTGGAGCAGAAGGATAAGTATGAGCTGTTTCTGGGCGGCAACTACGGCCAGTGCGTCATCACCACCGGCACGGAGAACGGGAAGCACTTGCTGCTGGTGAAGGACTCCTTCGCCAATTCCTTCGTACCGTTCCTCTCCGGCGACTATGAGACCATCACCATGATCGACCTGCGGTACTACCGGGGCAGCATGGCAGAGCTGGCGGCGGAGGCCGACAACATTCTGGTGCTGACGGAGGTCACGAACCTGGCGGGATCGGGAGACTATTTCAAGCTGAGTAAGTGAAAACAGGCGTGCGCTCCGCGCACGCCTGTTTTGTCCCCTTTACAAACGGCTGTTTTTTGGTATAATAGTAAGGCTAAGGAAATTTACAGGCACAAGGAGAGACGATATATGGCCGTTATCGAGTACGACGAGTATAAACAGAAACTGCAGGCGCTGGAGCCCACCCTGGGCGAGCTGGAGAAGGCACTGGGCATCCCCAAGGCCCGGGAGGAGCTGGCCGAGCTGCAGAAGGAGACGGAGCAGGAGGGCTTCTGGAACGATCTGGAGCGCAGCCAACAGGTGAGCCGTCAGGTAAAGCGCCTGGAGAACAAGATCAAGAAGCACGACAAGCTGGTTTCCGAGTGGGAGGACACCCTGACCCTGTGCGAAATGGCCCAGGAGGAGGACGACCCCAGCCAGCTGGAGGAGGTCGTCAGCGGATACGAGACGCTGGAGAAGGAGATCAGCGAGCGCCGGCTGGCGGCGCTGCTCAGCGGCGAATACGACGCCAACAACGCCATTCTGACCTTCCACGCCGGCGCCGGCGGCACCGAGGCCCAGGACTGGACGGAGATGCTGTACCGGATGTACACCCGCTGGGCCGAGCGCCACGGGTACACCTACCAGCTGATGGACTATGAGGCCGGCGACGAGGCGGGCATCAAGTCCGCCACTATCCTCATCGAGGGCGAGAACGCCTATGGCTATCTGAAGAGCGAGAACGGCGTGCACCGGCTGGTGCGCGTGAGCCCCTTCGATGCCAACGCACGGCGGCAGACCAGCTTTGCCGCGCTGGAGGTCATGCCGGAGCTGGACGACGACAGCGAGATCGAGATCCGGCCGGAGGACATCGAAATGCAGGCCTGCCGCAGCTCCGGCGCAGGTGGCCAGCACATTAACAAGACGTCCTCCGCCGTGCGTCTGACCCACCTGCCCACGGGCATCGTGGTGTTCTGCCAGACAGAGCGCAGCCAGTTCCAGAACCGGGACAATGCCATGAAGATGCTGCGGGCAAAGCTGGCGGAGCTGAAGCTGCAGCAGCACGCGGAGAAGATCAGCGACCTAAAGGGCGTGCAGATGAAGATCGAGTGGGGCAGCCAGATCCGTTCCTATGTGTTCATGCCCTACACCCTGGCCAAGGACACCCGCACCGGCTATGAGATGGGCAACATCCAGGCGGTGATGGACGGCGATATCGATGGGTTCATCAACGCGTACCTGACCGCCGCCGCCAACGGTGAGATCAAGAAATAAAGATTTTGGGAGGCCGCTGCGCGGCCTCCCTGTTTTTTCGGTGTACAAAAAGAAGCGGCTCATAAGAGCCGCTTCTTTTTCATTCAGTTCAGCACTTCTCGAAGACCACCGCGGTGCCCATGCCGCCGCCGATGCACAGGGTCGCCAAGCCCTTTTTGGCCTCGGGACGCTTCTGCATCTCGTGCAGCAGGGTGACGATGATACGCGCGCCGGAGGCGCCCACGGGATGGCCCAGAGCGATGGCGCCGCCGTTGACGTTGACCTTGCTCATGTCAAAGTGCAGCTCGCGGGCCACGGCGATGGACTGGGCGGCAAAGGCCTCGTTGGCCTCGATCAGGTCGATGTCGTCGATGGTGACGCCGGCCTTCTTCATGGCGTTGCGGGAAGCGACCACGGGGCCGACGCCCATGATCTTGGGATCCACGCCGCCCTGGCCCCAGCCGATCAGCTTGGCCATGGGCTTCAAACCGTACTTGGCCACAGCCTCGCCGGAGGCCAGCACGATGGCGGCAGCGCCGTCGTTGATGCCGGAGGCGTTGGCGGCGGTGACGCGCTGGGTGCCCTTATCGGGAGCATCCTGGCAGCCGGTGGGCTCGAAGGTGTTGACCACCACGGGGTTGGGGGACTCGGGGCCCACGGGGAACGCACCCTTCAGCTTGGCGATGCTGTCCGCGGTGACACCGGCCTTGGGATACTCATCCTTGGCGAAGGGAACCATTTCCTTCTTGACCTTGATCATCACGGGGACGATCTCGTCATCGAACCTGCCGGCGGCCTGGGCGGCCTCAGTCTTCTGCTGGGAGGCGGCGGCGAACTCGTCCTGCTCGCGGCGGGTGATGCCCCAGATGTCGTTGATATTCTCGGCAGTGGTGCCCATGTGATAGTTGTTATAGGCGTCCCACAGGCCGTCCTTGATCATGGTGTCCACCAGCTTCTTGTCGCCCATACGAGCGCCCCAGCGGGCGTCCATGGAGGCAAAGGGAGCGGCGCTCATGTTCTCGGTACCGCCGCAGACCACGATGTCGGAGTCACCGGCCAGGATGGAACGGGCGCCCTCAATGACGGACTTCATACCGGAACCGCAGACCATGCCCACGGTATAGGCGGGGACGGAATAGGGGATACCAGCCTTGATGGAGACCTGACGGGCCACATTCTGGCCCTGGGCAGAGGTCAGGATGCAGCCGAACATCAGCTCATCCACATTCTCGGGAGCCACGTTTGCGCGCTTCAGAGCCTCCTTGACCACCACGGCGCCCATTTCGGCGGCAGGGGTGTTCTTCAGGGAGCCGCCAAAGGAACCGATGGCGGTACGGCAGCAGTTAACAACATACAGGTCTTTCATGAAAGTTACCTCCTATAAAATATGTTGAAGATAGTATACAACAAAGGCTCGCGCCTGTCTATCCCTAATGATAGTCACAAATTTAACAATAGTCAATCCCAAATTGCAACTTCGTTAAAAAATCGTCAAATCGAGCATATCAAATGGCGGTTTCCCGTCATTTTGACGAAATGACGCATCCTCATGCCGCCGGTTCGGCGTCAGCTCCGGTATCGGCAGTGTCCTCCCCCGCCGTGTCGGTACCGGCGTCGGCGCTGTGGTCATGGCCATCATCGGCGGTATGACCACCAGCCTCCGCCATGGCGGCCTGCATCTCCGCGCGGAGCTCCGTCATCCGGTCATAGAAGGCTCCCACGTCCAGGCTGCTGTACAGCTTGGCATTGGACACCACGGAGGCGTTGGCCAGCCGGTCACTCTGGACCTGCTGGAAATAGGCGTCCGCAGCCACGGACAGGTCCAGATCGGTACGCAGGATCACATAGCAGGAGCCATCGCCGTAGGGATCAATGACGGCGGTCAGTTCCTCCAGCTCCAGCGCCATGATGGCGTCGCTGAGGGGATCGCCCTCAGCGGCGGTCAGGGTAACGGCGCCCACAGCCTCCTGCTGCAGCTCCTCGCACATGGCGGCGTACTCCGCCGCCTTGTCCTCCGCCTTCTGCCAGCGCTCCAGCAGATCGGCGGCCATGGTCTCGGCATTTTCGCCGGTGAGGGTCAGCACATAGACGCTGGCATAGCCCTGCTCCTGGGCGTAGGCGCGGACGGCATCCTCGTCATACAGGCTGCCGCCGGGGCCATAGGCCGTTTGCAGGCTGCTGTTCAGGTACTGGGCGGCCAGCATACCGTCGAAGGTCTCCTCGCTGATGCCCATCAGGGCCAGCTGCTGCTGATAGCCCTCCTCGCCGTAAAGGGACACCAGCTTCTGCCGCTGGAGAGCCAGGGCGGCCATGTCTCCGTCGGTGAGGGCGATGCCCGCCTGCTCTGCCCAGGCGCGGGTGACGGCAAAGCGCTTGGCGGCGTTCACCGCCTCCAGCTTTACATAGTCGCCGTAGGTAATGCCGCCCTCGGACACGGCGGCGTTCCAGTCCACGTCCGGCAGCTGGCTCGCCAGATAGGTACAGACGTAGTCCACCCAATAGAGGTACTCCTCACAGGTGACGATCTGACCGTCGACGACCAGCATCTCACCGTCCGGGTGAAGGCCGCTGGCCTGATACAGCAGGCCCTCGGTGCTCTTACCGCCCTTCATACCGCCGGTGAGGGCAAACGCGCCCACCAGCATAACGGACACCAGCGCGCCCGCCAGAAAACGGATCCAGTTATTCTTCATGTTTTGCCTCCTCAGGGGGCTGCGCCCCGTTCATTTGTTGTGTATCTGTCTCGTGGAGCCGCAGGGCCTCCACCAGCGCGCCGGCGGCGGCCAGCGGTTCCTCCCCGGGCTGCATATACAGTGTCAGGCGGGGCGCTGCCCCGGCGGACAGCTGCGCGCGGCTGCGGTAGGCCGCCATGGTGC
>OGZL01003807.1_pt1 | contig 10395 bp, 8 predicted proteins | sample 1576761 | NCBI WGS metagenome assembly OGZL01 (sample SAMEA3541595, study PRJEB24748) | human gut metagenome | biome: human gut; feature: human-associated habitat; material: faeces | place: China | collected 2012
CCTTCTGCATGCGCTTCTGTGCGAGACACTTCTCTTACAATTGTTTCGTCTGTATAAGCACGGAAAACCTGCCTGCAGTCCTCACATTCCGCCATGTGCGCTTCTACCAGCTTCCGACTCTCTGTGCTGCACATATGTTCAATATAAACCGGCATTAAATCCTGTATCACATCACAACTAATGTTATTCATAACCATCCTCCATAAAGCGGACATTCGCGTTCTGCCGGTTCCTGCCCTTTTTTCTTTCTCAGATAAGAGTAATATATATTTTTTGCAATCTGGCAGAGCCAGGATTCCATTTTACAGTCGCCTCGAAAGCATTTTTCATGCAGGATTGCCTTTACAAACGTATCCTGCACGATATCTTCTGTAAGTTCGCGGTTTCCACAAAGTGAAAACACATATCCAAACACAATTTTATAATATCTGGATATGGTATCAATATCTTCCATTTCCACGCCTGCCTCTCATTTTTCATAACTATTTTTCATTCTGATATGCCTCCTCTAAATCTGTTTTTACTAATAAGACGCATCAGAATACAATTCATTACAAATTTTATCAAAAAAATACGAAAAAAAGAACCGGCACCGACAATTTCTGTCACAGTTCCGGTTCTTTTTCTCATTATTACCTGTATCTGCCTCTACTTAATATTTCATTGCTTCTTTATGCAAACACACGCGGTGTTACTTTTTCACCCCATGGTTTTGTTTTTGCAAATGGTTCCCTTTTTCGGCACATAAAACTGCTCCACATCCATATGTTCATATTCTAATAATTTTATTTTTTTATCAATACCACCTGCATAACCGGTCAGACTTCCATCCGTTCCCACCACTCTGTGACATGGCACGATAATAGATATCGGATTATGACCAACCGCACCGCCTACTGCCTGGGCCGACATATGAGAAGTATTTTTCATCACTGCCATTCTGCGCGCAATTTCTCCATATGTGATCGTCTGTCCGTAAGGGATCTGTAATAAAATCTTCCACACTTCCTGTCTGAATACTGAACCAGTGGGATGAAGTGGCGGAGTAAATTTCGGTTCTTCACCGGAGAAATAAACATCCAGCCATTTTTTCGCTTCCGTGAGAATCTCTGTTTCCTGTGGAATATGCTTGTCTGGAAGTGTATTCCCAAAATATTTCTGTCCTTCAAACCATAGACCAGTAATTCCCACTTCATCTGCCGCCAGTAAAATATGCCCTAACGGCGATTTATATTTGTATGTGTATATCATATTTATACCTCAAAAATGCATGGAATCCTACGATTCCTATGAACAGATTTACAAAACAAAGTTTCCATTTTCCCTTAACCACTCATCCGCTGAGCAAAATCATCACCATCTGCACACAAGTGGTTCCGCAGGTGTAGCCACCATACTGACGCAGGTTCGGGATATCGATAAAAACATCAGCATCCTGGGTCTGCCCAGAATAAGGGAGACTGAGCAGATGGACTCTCTACCGCCTGCACCTGGTAAGTGAATAACAAGAAACATATGGCACCATCAAAAGCACCTGGTATCAAAATTCTGCATAGCTTTTTCATTTAGGCTCCTCATTCACCGTTCATACAACATGCTCCTTAAATGCTTTTCATTGTCAACACATCAATTTGTAAAATACAGAAAATCCCCACATGGTCTCTCATAATTATTAATCAGCTTATTCATGACCTGACCATTGTAATACAATGTGGCGGAGCCGCCGCCGTCCAGGTTGTAGGCGTACTGACAACCATAGCTATTGAAGATATTAACAAGATCCCAGTGGTTCAGACCGGCGTAACTGCCAGTGTCGGTGACAAGAAGCACATAAATGCCAGGTTTCACCATTCCCACAGCAGTTCTCGGATAATATTTGGCTGTTTCTGACCAGGCAGGCTGGGCCTGTCCATCTTTGATCAGAATCGGACCAAAATTATAGGTATCTTTCACGCCCTCTTCCAGAAGAGCTTCGCCTTTTAATCCCTGCTCTGGTGTATAAATAGTGCCATCATATTTTACAGCCATTACGCTGTAACTGGTCTCATAATTTCCATAAATCACACCATTCTTGATACACATTCCAAGAGGTGACGGCCGCCCTGTCTGGTAACTAAACGCACTTCCATTCACTCCGATAATACCCCCATTACCAGAAACCGCACCGGAGGTAGTCTGTCTGGCACCACCATAGGTTCCATAAGATAAAGCGGATTTCAGCTGTCCGGAATTTTTGATTTTTATCAGCGCTACCCAGTAAGGAACATTATGTGTGGATTTTCTGCGCAGATCAATATTAAGAGAGCTGCTTTTATATGTATAGCGGTTATCATTCACCTTCACATCCGGTCTGGTCTGTCCGGTTCTTCTCCCGCTATCATTTACATAATATTTTCCCACCCACACATTTGTATACAAAGCACCTGTTTTCTTATCAAAATAATAACGATATTCACCAATTTTCTGCCATCCTGTTGCCATTCTGGAATTAGGAAGGAAATAATATCGCTTTCCTCCGTAGCTCAGCCAGCGGTTGGCAATTGCCACACCTGACTTATTGAAATAATAAGAGTATTTCGTTCCTGTAGCCCATCGGTTGCGGAACATAATGCCATTCTTCCGGTTGTAATAATACCGTTTCCCGCCTGATTTCAGCCAGCCTGTATAGCGTTTTCCATTCTTTGTGCTGTAATAACGCTGACCTTTGTAGGTAATTTTTCCCCAAAGCAGTTTTCCCTTGGAATTATAAAAATAATAGTCTTTTCCCCGCTTCACCCAGCCATGCTTTTTCGAAGTGATACTCACAGTCGTATTGGAAGCCTTCACATAAGAAGCGGCCCACACCGAAGAGGAACACATGGTAAATATCAAAAACAGAAAACAGATAATCCCAAAGCTTCTTTTTTTCAATTCCTTCCCCCCTCATTTCAATAAGAAAATCATAACAGTTCAGTACCTTCACAGTTACACGCTCCGTGATGTACAGAACTCACTAAGCATTTGCTTTCTGGTTATAAAAAATTCGGGGCAGACAAATTACTTCGTCTGCCCCGCTGTATTTGCCTTGCTGCAGGTAATTATTATGCGGCTGCCTGCTCGCATAAATTACTGATTAAGCTGCCGGTGTCTCACTGTCATCCAGTGTATCTCCAGCCATATCTGTCTGCTCTTCGGACTCAGCAACACCATCTGTCTCCGTACTCTCAATATCGCTGTCGCCTGTAGCAGCGATCACATCGTCCAGCCATCCCTCAGGCATGCCTGCGCTGGTCAGATTCTCTGTGATTGCATCCATATTCATGGAAGCTGTATAAGCTTCAATTTCATCATCATTACTGAAATCATAAACATCTGTCAGGGAAGCAACATCAACTGCTGCAAGTGCCTCACCGCCATTGCCGCCTGTCAGAGAAACTGAACCAAGAGTTGCACCACCTGCTGCAATAGCAAGATTCCAGTCAATGCTGTCCTCATCTGCACCATCGGCTGTAAAGATCAACTGCATTCCACCAAATGGATCATAGGAATTTCCATCTTCATCTTCCACAGGCGCACCGGAAATTGTGTAAGTTCCCTTCCAGATTCCGTCCTGTACTGCCTTGGTATCATAATCTGTAACATCAATCACAGCTGCATCCGCTTCACCGGAAGAAATCGTGTAAGTTCCGCTTAACAGGTCACCTTTCAGCTCACCGCTTCCTTCAATTGCAACCTTGTCATCTCCGGAACCCAGCTGCATGGAAAATCCTCTCTTATCTCCATCCGCTGTACACAGATATCCGAAAAGCTCTTCCTCCTGCTCATCATTCAGAAGGAACTGGCGTCCAACAACCTCTCCGTCACTGTCAACCCATGCCCTTAAAATAAATCCGGACTCGTCAGTCTCATCAGCTTCTGTATCCAGATCTTTCTCCATATCCTCGATTGCTTCCAGGAAAGTCTCATAAGTATAATCTGGATCATTCATGGCTTCTGTCCAGGTCTCAATAAGCCCCTTCAGTTCTTCATCAGACTTGGCTGTATCCAGAATCTGCTGGAACATTGGAAGTGCCTCTGCCTGTGTAACATGTCCTTCCAGAACGCTAAGCTCCTGACTTACATCTCCTGCAACAGCTTCCTGTGCTCCAGGATTCTCAGCATCTGCAACATTATCAAAAATAATATCTGTGTATCTTGTAAGAATAGATGTCACTAAGTCTGCTTCCGGAAGGTTCTCCAGAGTGGAAAAATAGCTGTTCATGCTATCTGCCAGATCAAGACTCGTGGTAAAGGAAGAATCCAGTTCCTGATCTGCCTCTTCCACTGCTTCCTGAGTCATCTGCTCCATATTCATTTTAATATAGCCATCACTCAGCTCCGGAATTCTCATATAAATTTCAGAATTCTCTGTATCAAAATAATATTCTATTGTACAGATCTTGGTTCCATTTACATTCACATCCATAAACTCAGTCATGGACTTATCAGACATGCTTACATTTCCACTGATGGAAGCATCCGCCAGCCAGGAGATATCCACAGGAGAAAGCATTCCCAGAATTGCTTTTCCACCATCTTCCAGACTTACCTTTATTTCCGCATTTCCCTTAACTTCTTCTGTATCCATTTCAGAAAGGCTCTTTGCGTAATCAGCACCAAATTCCTCGATCATTTTGGCAAAGGCTGCTTTCTCAGTTTCCTTGTAAGAATCTGCTGCCCATGTGGTAGCCGGTACTGCACTGATTCCCATAAGGGATGCTAACAAAATTGCGGTAATTTTCTTTCTCTTCATAAGATCCTCCTTTGGTATAAATCCTTACGGATTCTGCAATCTTCCCGTTGCTGTTTGCTTGTAATTCCCAACTGCTCTCATTACCAGTTAAGCAGCCAGTTTCTGTCAACGATCCGTCACGGACTATACAAAGTTCCATAACAGACATATCTGACAAAACAAGTTAATATCAGAATAGCATTTGCCGAACTTATTGTCAATAACCCATAAATATTCTGACGATTCCCGTGACAAAAAAGTGGTTACTGTTCCATCTGTGACCAATAAAACAAAAATTTTTCCCACAAACAAATCCTATAATTCCGGACAGGCTCTGATATATCATATTGTACCATTTACTCTCCACTGTCCTGTATAATATAACTATCCAGTTTTTCCATATACCTCTGGTCACGCTCAACAGTAATCACAATCACGTCATCCGGTTCATATTTATCCAAAAGCTCCTGGTCAAAGTCATCAATTCTCACAAATATGGTTTTCTGATAGCGATAGGGCATGTATTTTTCAAGGCGGAGTCGAAAAGAATCCCCGATCACCATTAAAGTTTTCTCATTCTCCGAATTGGATTTAAACACTTTCAAGATCTCCTCGCCGCCTTCACTCTCCTCTTTTTTCACCTTGTAACGGATACCATCGTGAAAATAATTCAACCCATACTCCCTGTCATCATTCAGCTCTTTATACCGCCCGATCATCCTGGACAGATCCCCCCTGCAAGGTTTAGTTCCGATCAGAACCTGAATATCTTCGATTGGCAGACTTTCACCTGTCATATCCTGTACAATTTTCTCGTTGGTAATATAGCCGCCTAAATTGTTCATATGAGTATCATATTTTCGGAACAGCTGGTATTTTTCAGTAAACTTCCTCAGATAATCTGCCAGAAAATCAAATTCCACGTCGGAATTTTCTTTCATATATTTTGCAAAAGTATCCATTCTGGAATCCCCGATTCCTATCACCCTGGGCTTCTCCGGCATATACTTCGAATAAAGTGTCTCTTTGTTGGGAGCCACGTAGTAATGGAATTGTTTCACACCCCTGTCCAGGAACCATTCCCGTACTTTTGCAATTCCGGATGCAATTTCCGCACTTTGTTCCAGTGTATACACATTGGTTTTCTGGTAATCTGCCATGGCATTTTCTCCCTCCCTTTCCGGCAGGTAAAACAGCCAGTTATCTTCTCCGATCACCACATCCCCGATCTTTGTATTGCGGAAAAATTCCGTATCAATAAAGTTGCAGAACTTCACCAGGTCATTTTTGAAGGGCACATGATCCTTATAATACGCCTCAAACTGCTCCGGGAAGTCTCCCAGAGATTCCAGATTCACCTCCGGAAATTCAGCCAGTTTTCTGTTTTCATTGTTTTCCGTATCAAATCTGCCGGAAAATCCAGCCCACACCACTCCTGGCAGAACCAGACTTCCTGCAAATAATACGATCAGAATTTTCTGTTTTCTCATATGCTTCCTGTTAAAATCTGAAATAAATAAACGGGTTATAGCTGTTATTTACAAGTGCCGCTACACTCAGCCAGAAAATCACCAGACAGGCGATCATTCTCGGAACTGTCACCATTCCATTGGCAGGGATTTTTCCATCTGAATGTACCCGGACCTTCTCATATATCTTCTGCAAAACTCCTGCAAATAAAACACCCATAACGATCAGAAAAATCATTTTGCTGTCAAGATATGCAGAAAGAAGAATGGTTCCTCCATGTGCCACAAACATATTTCTCACATAAGTAAAAAACAGGGAAATATTTTCTGCACGGAACAGAATCCATCCAAAAAACACCGCGGTCACTGTGTAGCCCCAGCCCACGATTCCAGGCAGTTTTTCCAGTTTTTTCCCAAGCCACACACGTTCCAGTATAAGAAAAAGGCCATGATAAAGCCCCCAGAGGATAAACGCTATTCCAGCCCCATGCCACATTCCGGTAAGGAAAAATACGATAAGCAGGTTTCGATAGGTGCATGCCGCGCCTTTGCGATTTCCTCCCAAAGGAATATAGACATAATCGCGAAACCAGGAAGACAGGGAAATATGCCATCTGTGCCAGAATTCCTGCACAGAACCAGCTGTATAAGGATAATTGAAATTCTCCTGGAATTCAAATCCGAACATTTTTCCAAGACCAATGGCCATATCGGAATATCCGGAAAAATCGTAATAAATCTGCATCATGTAAAGAATTGCGCCCAGCCACAGAGCCTTCCTGGATACCGCGTATGGACCATATTTAAAAATTTCATCCACCACACGGGCAAAGGAATTGGCAAGAAGAACCTTTTTCCCAAGTCCCCAGCAAAAACGCATTATCCCAGCTGCAAATTTTCGGATAGTCTCTTTTCTTCCTGTAATCTGAGCTGCAATGTCGCGATATTTTACAATAGGTCCTGCGATCAGCTGTGGGAAAAAGGAAATATACAAAAGCATATGCCAGAAATTGTGCTGTGCCGGCACCTCTCCCCTATACACATCGATCACATAGGACAACGCCTGGAAAGTATAAAAAGAAATTCCAATTGGAAGCGCCACCTGAAAAAGAGTGGTTCCTGTTCCATCTGCTGAAAAAAGTCCGGTTATGGCTTCTGTCAGAGTGCCAAAATACTTGAAATATCCCAGCAACCCCAGATTAATAATCAAAGTTGCCACAAGAATCTTTTTTTTCCTGGTCTGATATTTTTCAATCAGAATTCCGCCGGTAAAATTCACCGCCACGGAAAACAGCATAAGGAAATCATAAAGTGGCTCTCCCCATGCATAAAAAAGCAGACTGAAAAATACCAGGATTCCATTTCGGATTTTTCCGGGACTTATATAATATGCTGCCAGTACTAAGGGCAGAAAGATCCATAGAAAGAGCATCGAGCTGAAAACCATGTGTATCTCCTTTATTTTTCAAACAGGCTCTGGAGCATGTTTGTCTGTCAATGCTCAGTATTATAACATAAAAGACCCTCCCCATACCAGTATCCTGAAAAAATTCACATTCTGGTATGAGAAAGGTCTCCGTTTTTAACTGAGAGAAAAATCCATCCGTTCTCACTTATTTCGTTTTATAACTACACAGAACTTTTTTCGCGTGCAGATTGCAGGAATGATCTGAGGCATCTCCGCCTCATTTCAAGCCACTTACCAGATTTTGGAGTCCACAGCTGCGCGCTCGATCGGCAGGCCTTTCATATATCTTTCCATGAACATATTAAAGCCTTCTACACCCTCCGGATCCGGATTCAGGGTGCTTCCCTGATTTCCTGCAAATACCTTGGTATCCAGGAAGTCTTCCAGGGTCTCATTCTCCTCTTTGTTTACAAGATAGGAAGCGAGCACTGCAATTCCCCATGCACCGCCTTCACCGGCAGTCTCCATAACAGAAACCGGGGCATTTACAGCATCTGCAAGGATCTGCTGTCCAACACCTTTTGTCTTAAACAGTCCGCCATGACCAAGAAGACGGTCAACCTTTACCCCCTCTTTCTTAAACAGGATGTCAAGACCAACTCTCATAGCGCCAAGGCAGGTATAAAGATTGGTTCTCATAAAGTTGGCAAGGTTGAATTTGCTCTCTGGAGAACGTACAAACAGTGGTCTTCCTTCTGTAAATCCAGTCATATGCTCACCGGAGAAATAGCAGTAGGATAAAAGTCCGCCGCAGTCCACATCCCCTTCCAGAGCCTTGTTGTATAAGGTTCCGAAAAGCTTGTTCATATCAGCTTCCATGCCCATTGCTTCTGCAAACTCACGGAAAATATTTACCCATGCATTCAGATCAGAAGTACAGTTATTAGAGTGTGCCATTGCAACCGGATGTCCGGATGGAGTCGCAACCATATCAATTTCAGAATATGGTGCAGATAACTCCTTTTCCAAAACAATAGAGGCAAATACGGAAGTACCTGCGGAAACATTTCCGGTACGCTTTGCAACGCTGTTGGTAGCTACCATTCCAGTGCCAGCATCACCTTCCGGCGGGCACATAGGAATTCCGGCTTTCAGCCTGCCTGTTACATCAAGAAGCTTTGCTCCCTCTTCTGTCAGGCAGCCAGCATCCTGTCCCGCAACAAGACATTTCGGCAGAATGCCGCGAAGCTTCCATGGGAACCCATAAGAAGCAACCTGCTCATCAAACTGCTGAACCATTTTTTCATTGTAATCCCTGGTAGTGCTGTCCACTGGGAACATTCCTGCAACATCGCCAATTCCAAGAACTCTTTTTCCAGTCAGTTTCCAATGTACATATGCCTCCAGAGTGGCAATATAATCAATATCTTTTACGTGAGGCTCGCCTTTTAAAATTGCCTGATACAGATGTGCGATACTCCATCTCTGAGGAATATTATACTGAAAAAGTTCGGACAGTTTTCTGCTTGCCTCTCCCGTAATATTATTTCTCCAGGTTCTGAACGGAACCAGAAGATTTCCTTCTTTGTCAAATGGCATGTAGCCGTGCATCATGGCACTGATTCCAATAGCACCAACGCTTGTCAGCTCCACACCATATTTCTCCTCTACATCCTTTGCCATCTGCTGATAACAGTCCTGCAAACCGGACCAGATATCTTCCAGACTGTATGTCCATACACCATTCTCATAGCGGTTCTCCCACTCGTGTCCGCCGGATGCGATTGGTGCATTATTTCCATCTACCAGAACTGCCTTGATTCTTGTGGAACCGAACTCGATTCCAAGTGCTGTCCTGTTATCCAGGATTGCCTGCTTTGCTTCTGCTGCTCCCATGTGTAAAATCCTCCCGTTGTCTTTTTATAATGTGTAACATTCTTCACTGTTCAACCCAACGCCGTAAACAGGCTCCAGAGCGTGTTTGCCATTCTATGCGTTTTTACCTTCGAAACGCAATTTCATTCCAGCGAAGCTCATTCTTGAAGTTACGGATTGTAGTATCTTTGTCAATGTATACAGCTTCAATTCCCATTGCTGCAGCCCAGTCACCCATCTGCTCTGCTGTAAGATCATAAGTAAAGGCAGTATGATGTGCTCCACCTGCAAGGATCCATGCTTCTGCGCCGGTAGCCAGATCTGGCTGTGGTGTCCAGAATGCACTTCCTACAGGAAGCTTCGGCATAGGTTTCTCAACCTTCTTGCAATCTACATCATTGATGATCAGACGGAATCTATCCCCCAGATCAACAAGGGATGTTGCGATTGCAGGGCCTGTCTTGGATGTGAATACAAGTCTTGCAGGATCCTCTCTCTCACCCATGCTAAGCGGGCAGACTTTAATAGCCGGCTTGCCATCTGCTACGGATGGGCAAACCTCCAGCATATGTGACTGCAGGATTCCCTCTTTTCCAGGAACAAGATTGTAGGTGTAATCTTCCATCATGGAGGTTCCCTTAGCGTCCTTCATGCCTGCTGTCATAATCTTCATCAGACGAACCATTGCAGCTGTTTTCCAGTCACCTTCTGCGCCAAATCCATAGCCCTTCTCCATAAGTCTCTGGATTGCCAGTCCCGGAAGCTGCTTCAGTGCTCCAAGATCACCGAAATGAGTTACGATTGCCTGATAGTTTTTCTCTTCCAGGAATTTCTCAAAGCCTATCTCAATTCCTGCTTGTACTGCTACATGACGTTTGAATTCTTCCGGGTCT
>OGZL01003825.1_pt1 | contig 10376 bp, 9 predicted proteins | sample 1576761 | NCBI WGS metagenome assembly OGZL01 (sample SAMEA3541595, study PRJEB24748) | human gut metagenome | biome: human gut; feature: human-associated habitat; material: faeces | place: China | collected 2012
ATCGTAAACTGGCCAAGAAATACCACCCGGATACCAATGCCGGAAATGCACAGGCAGAAGAAAAGTTCAAGGAAGCGACAGAAGCCTATAATGTGCTGAGTAATCCGGAGAAAAAGAAATTATATGATCAGTTTGGCCATGCAGCTTTTGATGGCAGTGCAGGCAGCAGTGGAGCATATGGCTATGGAAACGGACCTGGCGGCGGTACTTACAGTTATACCGGACCGAATGGAAGCTTCCATGAATATCATTTCGAAGGCGGCGATATGGACGATATCCTGAAGAATATATTTGGCGGCGGATTCTCGGAAGGCAGCGGAAGCGGGTTCCATGGATTTGGCGGATTTGGAAATAGTGGATCAGGAAGGACACGTACGTCCGGAAGAAGTTATGAAAGCAGCGGATTCGGAAATGGATTTGGAAATCATGGATTCGGCGGAGAAGGAAATTTCCGTCAGGATGGTTCCGATGTGACCGCTGAGATAGATGTGACATTTGACGAGGCTGCATTTGGAGGAGATAAAGTCATCCGGCTGTCAGACGCACAGGGCAGTAATGCAGCAGGAAAATCACTGAAAGTGCATATCCCGGCCGGCATCAGTGACGGAAAAAGTATCCGTCTGCGTGGCAAAGGAATGCCTGGACTTTCAGGAGGCAAGGCAGGAGATCTGTTGCTGAAAGTGAGAGTTGGTAAACGACCAGGATTTGAGCGAAAAGATATGGATGTATATTCAACTGTCATGATTCCGTTTACTACAGCAGTATTAGGTGGTGAAGCAGTTGTACAGACGCTTACCGGAAGGGTAGTGTGCAAGATTAATCCGGGAACACAGTCCGGAACAAAGATTCGGTTAAAAGGTAAAGGAATCGTGTCTATGAAGGATGCAGGAAGATATGGAGATCAGTATGTGACTGTTCAGATAGATGTACCAAAGAATCTAAGCAATGAGGCAAAAAGAAAATTGAAAGAATTCGAAGCTGCGTGTAAGAACGGAAGCAGAGGGGCAGCATAATTTATAAATTGTTATGCATCATTTTATCCAAAAGGATTTAGATAAAAATTCAGGAAAGGTAAAATGATGCATTTTTTCTGTATTGACGCTCACTTTGGAAAGAATTATAATAAAATAATTAGAGACAATGAATTTGTATACCCATACAGGTTATTGAAATATATGCTAAGGAGATAAGTAAGATGAGCAAGATTATTTTAACTGGTGACCGACCGACAGGACGTCTTCACGTTGGTCATTATGTAGGTTCTTTGAAAGAACGTGTAAAATTACAGAATTCAGGAGAATATGACGAGATTTATATTATGATCGCAGATGCGCAGGCATTGACTGATAATGCCGAACATCCGGAGAAGGTACGTCAGAATATTATGAACGTAGCATTGGATTATCTGGCATGCGGAATCGATCCTGAGAAATGTCACATTTTTATTCAGTCCATGGTTCCGGAACTGACAGAGTTAACATTCTATTATATGAATCTGGTAACCGTATCCAGAGTACAGAGAAATCCTACGGTAAAAGCTGAGATCCAGCAGAGAAACTTTGAGGCAAGTATCCCGGTTGGTTTCTTCTGCTATCCGATCAGTCAGGCTGCAGATATCACGGCATTCCGCGCGACAACAGTTCCGGTTGGAGAAGATCAGATGCCTATGATCGAGCAGTGTAAAGAGATTGTTCACAAGTTTAACAGTGTATATGGAGAGACTCTGACTGAGCCTGAGATCGTACTCCCATCTAACAAGTCATGCTTAAGACTTCCGGGTATCGATGGAAAGGCCAAGATGAGCAAATCACTTGGAAACTGTATCTATCTTTCTGATGAAGAAGATGTTGTTAAGAAGAAAGTAATGTCCATGTTCACAGATCCGAACCACCTGCGCGTGGAAGATCCTGGACAGGTAGAAGGCAATCCGGTATTCATTTATCTGGATGCATTCTGCAAGGATGAATATTTCGAAGAATTCTGGCCGGAATATAAGAATCTGGATGAACTGAAAGCGCACTATCAGCGTGGAGGTCTGGGTGATGTCAAAGTGAAGAAATTCCTGAACAAGGTTCTTCAGGCAGAGCTGGCACCAATCCGTGCAAGAAGAAAAGAATGGGAGCAGAAGCTTCCGGAAGTATTCGAAATCCTGAAAGAAGGAAGCAGGGTAGCTGAGGCGAAAGCAGCAGAGACATTGAAAGATGTAAAGGTTGCTATGAGAATCAACTATTTTGATGATGAAGATTTCCTGAACTAGGAATCTGCGGACAGCTGAAAAATCATTATATTGCATTTGTTAATATGAAAATAAAATCCTCAAAATACCGGATGATATGGTATTTTGGGGATTTCTTTTGTTAAGAATTGCGGTATAATAAAACTATCAGTAAAAAAAGCAAATTGTATAGATAATACGGGAGTGAAGGGGTGTAATGCTATGAAAGAGATAACGAAAGAGACACTTCTGAAAGCTATGAAATCGCGAGATGCGGGAGAGCATCCGGTATTTCGTGAATGTGAATTCAAAGACATGGATCTAAGCGGAATGGATCTGCATAATATGGACTTCACATTGAGTTCCTTTCAAAATGTAAATCTGGAACGTGTGAATTTTGAAAACTGCAGTGTGGAAAATGCATTATTCGACGGCAATTCCCTGCATGGTGCAAATTTTCAGAATGCAAATATGAAGACGGCAGCATTCCGTGGATGTGATATGCGGGAATGCAACTTCAAAGGAGCCAACCTTTACGGGGCTGTATTGGAGCATGCGAAGCTGGATGACATTCAGTCAGACGAAGCAACGCAGTGGTTCCGCATGCACTGTCCAGAGACCGGACCGATCCTTGGCTATAAGAAATGTGTGAATGACAGAGTGGTACAGCTTCTGATCCCGGCAGATGCTAAACGGACTTCGGCAACACTTCCTTCCTGTCGGTGCAGCAAGGCAAAGGTACTTTCGATAAAAAATTTTGATGAAACGGAAGAATTCGAAGAAGCCTGGTCGCTGGTCGATGAGAATTTTGTATACAGAAAAGGACAGTGGGTGGAGGTCAAAGATTTTAACGAGGACAGATGGATGGATTCCACGACGGGGATTCATTTCTGGATGAACAGAAATGAAGCACTCGGGTATTAAATCCCCTGCATTGGAAAAAGTTTACTGATAGATGAGAAAGAAAAATAAATGGAGGTGCAAAAGACAAATGAAAGCAGACATCAGATGGTTGGATGATCCGCAGGTATTTCGTGTGAATCGTCTGGATGCACACAGTGATCATAAGTTTTATGAGAATAAAGAAGATTATAAGAAGCAGGATCAGCGGTTAAAACAATCGTTAAATGGAATCTGGAAGTTCCACTATTCAGTGAATGCATTGGAACGTCCGGCTGATTTTTATCAGAAATGGTTTAACTGTAAAAATTTTGATGAAATGAAAGTGCCACAGCATATAGAACTGGCGGGATACGATAAGATTCATTATATCAATACGATGTATCCGTGGGAAGGACATATTTACAGAAGACCGGCAGGATATGGAAAAGAAAAAGGGAAAGGTATGTTCAGCCAGGCCGAATATAATCCGGTAGGTTCTTATATCCGGAAGTTTGATCTGAATGACGGACTGAGAGGAAAGAGGATCATCTTAAGTTTTGAAGGTGTGGAACAGGCATTCTATGTATGGGTGAACGGAGAGTTCGTGGGGTATGCAGAAGACAGCTTTACGGTTTCGGAATTTGATATTACACCATATGTAAAAGATAAAGATAATCTGCTGGCAGTGGAAGTACATAAGCGCAGTACGGCGGCATTTCTGGAAGACCAGGATTTCTTCCGGTTTTTTGGTATTTTCAGAGATGTGAACCTGTACGGAATACCGGCGGTTCATGTTGAAGATCTGTGGATCCGTCCGAAGTATCATTCGGAAGATGGAAAGGCAGAACTGGAGCTGGATATCCGATTATCACAGAAAAAGAAAGAAAATAATATCCAGGGTAAAATAAAAGTTTCTTTGCAAGATATCTATAGTGATGAAAATCATGTATTACTGGATGAAACGGAGAATCTGAACAACCCGGTGATCCAGAAGAATCTTCCGGTAGAAGGATCAGTGAACAATGAGATCCAGTTCCGTTATGAATTAGAAGAATCCGTACATGCATGGAGCAATGAAGATCCGTATCTGTATGAGCTTCTGATAGAAGTTCAGAATGAAAAAGGCGAGACAGTAGAAGTGGTTCCATATCAGATTGGATTCCGTAAGATAGAATTAAAAGGCAGAAAGATGCTGCTGAATGGAAAACGTCTGATCATCAATGGTGTAAACCGGCATGAATGGAATGCCAGAAGCGGAAGATGTATTACCGAAACTGATGAGAAATGGGATATCGAATGTATCAGACGCAATCATATCAATGCAGTCAGAACCTGCCATTATCCGGATCATATTTCATGGTATTACAGATGTGATCAGGCGGGGATCTATCTGATGGCAGAGACAAATCTGGAGACACATGGATCGTGGCTGAAACAAGGTGTGATTGAACCGTCGTGGAATGTTCCGGGAAGTATCGGATGCTGGAGAGGATGTACATTAGACAGGGCAGTATCGAACTTTGAATCATTTAAGAATCATGTGTCGGTACTCTTCTGGTCACTTGGAAATGAATCGTATGCCGGTGATATCCTGGTGGAGATGAACCGTTACTATAAAGAAAAAGATCCGGACAGACTTGTGCATTACGAGGGCGTGGCAGAGAACCGGCCTTATGAGGATTTAATTTCTGATATGGAGAGCCAGATGTATGCTCCGCCGGAGAAGATAAAAGAATATCTGGAAAATAATCCGAAGAAACCATTTATCTTATGTGAATATATGCATGATATGGGAAATTCTCTGGGAGGAATGGAATCTTATATCAGATTACTGGATCAGTATGAGGATTATCAGGGAGGCTTCATCTGGGATTATATCGATCAGGCACTGTTCGTGAAGGATGAAGTGACAGGACGTGATGTATTGCGTTATGGTGGTGACTTTGATGACAGGCCATCGGATTATGAATTTTCGGGAAATGGAATTTTATTTGCGGACAGAACGGAAAAGCCGGCAATGCAGGAGGTGAGACATTACTATGGATTACGCAGATAGAGGAAAATTAGGAATTGTGTATGGAGATGTAACACTTGGAGTACACGGAGAAGACTTTCATCTGATCTTTTCTTATCAGACAGGCGGTCTGGAATCCATGGTAAAGCATGGAAAGGAATGGCTGTATCGCACACCGAAGCCGACATTCTGGAGAGCAACCACAGACAATGATCGTGGAAATGGATTCCCGTTTAGAGCCGGTATGTGGATGACTGCCGATATGTTCCAGAAATGTGTGGATATCCAGGTACGGATAGACGGAACCAAGATAGAAAAACCGAGCGCACCGGTAAATAATAAATATTCGGATAAAGAAACTGCGGAACGTGTGGAAGTTATATTTACATATGAGACATTAACTGTTCCGTCAACACAGGTAAAGGTATCGTATCTGGTATTTGCTGATGGAAATGTCAGAGTAAGAGCGCACTATTACGGGAAAGAGGGAATGCCGGAGCTCCCTGCATTCGGTATGCGCTTTGTCATGCCGACAAAGGCAGACGGATTCGTTTATGAAGGATTATCGGGTGAGACATATCCGGATAGAAAAGCCGGGGGTATTCACGGAATTTATGAAGTAGAGGGTCTTCCGGTTACACCGTATCTGGTTCCGCAGGAAAGTGGCATGCATATGGATACCGAGTGGGTGACAGTGAGGAGAAGTACGGTTTTGGATAACCGGAATCGTCATATAGAACAAAGTGGACTTACATTCCGGGCGGGCAGTGAGATCAATCATTCCACGTTTGCATTTTCATGTCTTCCTTATACTGCAGAAGAACTTGAGAATGCAACGCATCAGGAAGAGCTGCCACCGGAAAGAAGAACGGTACTTTGTATCTATGGAGCGGTCCGTGGTGTAGGCGGAATCGACAGCTGGGGATCTGACGTGGAAGAGCAGTACCGGATTCCTGGAAATAAGGATATTGAAGTAGAATTTATAATGTAGATCTGCTTTTCAGGTAATTATCAGATGTGTATCGATACTTCGCTTGGTGAAGACTATGTGCTCAATACCGTACTGGATCTGGTGAAGAATGTAAATCGCCATGTATCCGAAAGCAGAGCAGAATAAGAATTATCTCCTGAAAGCTTGACATGAATATATGGATGCGATAGATTAATTTATGGATTTGAGAGTATGAAGGAGAGAAACATATGAATTTACATGAATTCCTTATTGTGTGTCCACTGGTATTTCTTGCCGGATTTGTCGATGCGATTGCCGGAGGTGGCGGATTGATCTCATTACCGGCATATATGTTCGCAGGGATTCCGGTACACCATGCGATTGCGACAAATAAATTATCATCAGCGACTGGAACAGCGGTGTCGACATGGCACTTGGTGAAGAGCAAATGTGTTGACATATGTTTAGTCCCGGGTACGGTAGCCTGTGCATTTGTGGGTTCAATTGCGGGGGCGAACCTGGCGCTGATCATCAGTGACAAAGTACTTAAGACGGTACTGGTATTTGTGCTTCCTGTTGTTGCATTCTGTGTATTGCGGGACAAGGATCTGAAACCGGTGATACCGGAAGGATTTACCAGAAAAAAACAGTATCTGATCATGGCAGCATGTTCTTTTGTGATCGGTATCTATGATGGATTCTACGGACCGGGAACCGGAACATTTTTACTGCTTGCATTTACCAAATTAGGAAAGCTTGATATGGAGAAAGCAACCGGTAATGTGAAGGTCGTCAATCTGACATCGAATATATCGGCATTGATCACATTTATTCTTGCAGGAAAGATTCTTTGGGTGCTGGGACTTTCGGCGTCGGTATTCAGCATTGCCGGACATTATCTTGGCGCACATATGGTTGTGAAGAACGGTGTGAAGATCATTAAGCCGATCATCCTGCTGGTGTTGGCGTTATTGCTGATCAAGATTGTCCTGGGAATATAAAAATGAATGAAATCCTTAAAGTGGAGTGATATGAAAAATCTTTTGCTTTAGGGATTTCGGAAAGGCATCTAAAGCGAACGGCGGTAAATATTGTATCTGCCCGGCGTGCAGTGCAGGCGGAGCAATCCTGGATAAGAAAAATGAAATACTTTAAATTGTCATGTATTTGAAAGAAACTGTCGGCGGCAGGGTATGTGTTTGGAAAGAAGCTTTTGAGTTGGGAGGGAGAATTTTTTAATTTTCCCTCCCAAATTTAGTGTATTGCAGTAAAAGAGTTCACAGTGTATAATGTACCCATGATTTTTAGAAATGAGGTACAACATGGAAAATCCAAATAGAAACTTTAAATCCCAGACCTGTGAAGATTTCATAGAAGTCCTTGCAAGTAAAGCAGCTGTTCCGGGCGGCGGCGGGGCATCGGCGTTAGCCGGAGCCATCGGGATCGCACTTGGTAATATGGTCGGAAGTCTGACTGTAGGAAAGAAGACCTATGCAGATGTAGAAGAAGAGATCATCGAATGCAAAAAACAGGCAGATGAGATTGCAAAAGAATTTTTAGAACTGATGGATAAGGATGCGGAAGCATTCGAGCCGCTCAGTAAGGCGTATGGACTTCCGAAGTCTACGCCGGAAGAGCTTGCCAAAAAGGAAGAGATTATGGAAGAGGCGCTGAATACGGCATGTAGTGTTCCGATTGAGATTATGAAGACCTGTGCCAGAGGCATTGATCTGGTAGAAGTATTCGCTGCAAAAGGAAGCCGGATTGCATTAAGTGATGCGGGAGTCGGAGCAACACTTTTAAAATCCGCAATGCAGGGGGCTTCACTGAATGTATATATTAATACAAAATCAATGAAAGACAGAAGAAAAGCAGAAGAGCTCAATCATCTGGCAGATTCCCTGCGGGAAGAATACGAAGCAAAAGCAGACCGGATATTTGCGGAAGTAAACAGCCGTATCCGGTAAAATCCAGTGAGATAAAGACGGATAAACCGGAAATGTCCGGAGAAAATACAAAATAAAAGGAAAGCAGCAGGAAAAATGGCAAAATTACTATTAGGAAAAGAAGTAAATGCTTCTATCAATGAAGAAATCAAAGCAAAAGTAGAAACTTTAAAAGCACAGAATATTACACCGACACTTGGAATTATCCGTATCGGTGAAAGAGAAGATGACATCGCATACGAAAGAGGCGCAACAAAACGCTGTGAGACACTGGGAGTAGCATATGAGAAATTCCTTCTTCCTGCAGATGTAGAAGAAGAAGAGGTATTAAAGACGATCGACCAGGTAAATAAAAGTGAAAAAATCCACGGAGTTCTGTTATTCAGACCGCTTCCGAAGCATCTGAATGAAGACAAGATCGTGAATGCACTGGCCGTAGAAAAGGATGTAGACGGAATTACCGATCTTTCCATGGCAGGTGTGTTCATGGGAAAAGATATGGGATATGCACCGTGTACGCCGAGTGCCTGCATGAAGGTACTGGATCATTATGGAATTGACTGTACCGGTAAGAAAGTGGTAGTTATCGGAAGAAGTCTTGTAGTCGGAAAACCTGCAGCGATGATGCTGATCAAGAAGAATGCGACCGTAACCGTCTGCCATACCAGGACGGTGGACATGCCATCTGTAGTAAAGGAAGCAGATATCGTAGTTGTAGCGGCCGGAAAAGCAGGAGTGATCGATGGAAGCTATCTGCGAGAAGGACAGATCGTGATTGATGTAGGAATCAATGTGAATGAAGAAGGAAAGCTCTGCGGAGATGTGAATTTTGAAGAAGCAGAGAAGATTGTGGAGGCAATCACACCGGTCCCAAGAGGCGTCGGCGGAGTGACGACTTCAATTTTGCTGGAACATGTGGTAGATGCCGCGATTGCACAGAACAGGTAAAGAGAAGCCGGGGATTATATCGCTGGTCTGAAAAATGACAATAAAAGGATGGTAACCTTTATGTGTAGCCGGAAAGTTATGGCAGAAGCCTTGATTTTCCGGCTTTTATTCCAGTCCGGGTAGCCAGCTTAGTGAATTAAGTAGAAAAAAATTACCAGATCCCCATTACATGCTGCATTCCAAGGCTCACAATTGTAATTCCAACCCAACAGCAGGCACCCAGCAGAAGTGGTTTTCCTCCGGATTTAATAAGCTTCACAACATTACTGTTAAGCCCGATTGCGGCCATAGCCATAATGATAAAGAACTTCGATAATTCTTTTAACGGAGCAAATACGTCAGCGCTGACACCCATACTCATACATACTGTTGTGATGATAGCTGCAATGATGAAGTATAAGATGAACATAGGAAATGCTCTCTTCAGGCTGAATTTGTTTGCGGAAGAATCAGCAGTTCCGGCTTTTGAGGCAGATCTTGCACGGATCAGGGATAATACCAGTGTGATCGGAATAATTGCCAGTGTACGTGTAAGCTTTACCGTAACAGCAGTATTCAGTGTCTCGCTTCCAAGGTTCCACATACTGTCCCAGGTAGAGGCGGCAGCCGTTACGGAAGAGGTATCATTGATCGCAGTTCCTGCGAATAATCCGAAAGATCCACCGCCTGTTGTGTCAAAACCAAGTGCGCTTCCAAGTACCGGGAAAAGTACGGCTGCAATGACGTTGAAGAAGAAGATAACGGAAATTGCCTGTGCAACTTCGGTATCATCTGCATCAATGACCGGTGCGGTGGCAGCGATCGCAGATCCTCCGCAGATGGAAGAACCGACACCAACCAGGATGGAAGTGTTAGAAGGTACTTTGATAATTTTACGGAGCAGCCATGCGATGATCAGGGAAGTACTGATGGTACATACGATGATCGGGAGTGACTGTTTTCCGGTCTGTAAGATGACGCCAAGGTTCATTCCGAATCCAAGCAGGACAACTGCTGTCTGCAGAATAATCTTAGAAGTCCATTTGATTCCTGATTCGGCTTTTCCTTTGTTCGTCCACACTAAAGTGATCAGCATTCCGGCAAGGATTGCGATGACAGGGCCGCCAACAACTGGGAATGTCTTTCCAAGAAGCCAGGAAGGTACGGCAATCACAAAACAAACCAGTATACCGTTTAGGTTTTTTTTCAAAAAATTCATAAGAATCCTCATTTCTGCGCACAAATCCTGCCATATAAAGAGGAGCGGTTTTTGTGCAGGCAAAAAGCACATACCGGATCCTAAAATGGCAGAAAACGAAAACGTGTCAGGTGCGCATTGACACAGAATCGTATTTTACTCATCGTGTAGTATTATTTTAATCCATAGATTAATAAATTATACCATGTTGCAGGCAGTAAAACAATTGTAAAATACAAATC
>OGZL01003836.1_pt1 | contig 10354 bp, 8 predicted proteins | sample 1576761 | NCBI WGS metagenome assembly OGZL01 (sample SAMEA3541595, study PRJEB24748) | human gut metagenome | biome: human gut; feature: human-associated habitat; material: faeces | place: China | collected 2012
CATGTACTTCTGACAGCATACGGATGCTCTCCAGTGCGTTATATAGGAAATGGCTGTTGATCTGGCTCTGCAATGCGTCCAACTCTGCCTGCTTTACCGCGAGTCCGCGCTGAATATTTTCATTCACCAGCTGCTGCATTCGGTCCAGCATACCGTTAAAGCTTTTGCTGAGCGTATCCAGTTCATCCCCGCCGTTTTCTCTTTCGGGAATCCGAATATCCAAATTGCCGGACTGCACCGCCAGCATTTTCTTCTCCAATAGCGCAAGCCGTTTCAGCATCGACTGGCAGACGTATTGAACCAGGACCCAAATCACGCACATTCCAAGCAGCATAACCGCCAGCACGCTTGTCCCCATCTGATATACGGGCTGCAGCAATTCCGCCTGATCCTCATAAACAACTGCCCACGCGTTCAGCAGCTCCAACCAGCTGTAACGTACCAGGTAGCTTCTTCCGTCCTTTTCCAATACGGCCTGATAGGTTGATCTGGAGGGCATATCCAGCGAATCCGTCAGCACCGCCTGAAGCTCCTCCGCTGAAAACAGATTCTCTTCATTTGAAAACAGCTCTCCATTCGCCGCAAGCAAACAGGATGCAGCATTTACGTTTGAGAAGCCTGAAAAGAATTTGTGTGAATCCAAGCGAAGCCGCAGCAACCCCACAGGGGTAATGTCCAGGTAAATACGATAGCACCCGTATACCTCTCCATCCTCTACAGCGTATACGGCACTTTGTCCGGAGGGGATGATCTCATCAAAAGGCGTATTTTTCAGCCTGTCCAGTCTATAAATTGTCGGCCAGATTTCGTGAATCTGCGGATTATCAAAGAAAAAACTTGCTTCTTCAATGATGTCATTGCTCTGAAAAATGCTCCGGATCGTCTTGAGTTCGTTTTGAGAAAACTTTACCAGCTGCAAACCATCCGCATCCATATCGGACGTACAAAAGCGAATGAATTCCCTCTGGCTGAGCACTGAAGACGCGCTGGTATCAATTCTGGCCGCATTGGACGCTGTTTCTATGCGCAAATTCTGGAGCGCTGCGACAGAATCCTTTTCAAAGCTGTCGTAGACATACTCGATCCTACCCTTGATCCACAGTGCGGCAATGATTACGCATGGAATGATCCATATAAGCGACAACATTTTAATGATTTTCGCTGCCAATCTGGTTTTCCCCGGAAGCATACTCTTTTTGGGCACGATACAACACCTCCTGCGTAAATCATTATAGCATGTTGACGCTTGTTTCGACAAGGGAAAGGCGGTGGGCAAGTGCCCACCGCCCAAAATTCTACTTACTGAAAGAGCGCCTTCCGCGCATCCAGCAGGTTCTGCTCATAGCTGACAACCTTTTCGTAGCCATAGCTGTCCCGTGCTGCCAGGAAGTCAGACAGAATCTTGTCAAACTCCTCGTCACTTGCAGCCGTGATCAGTTCAGGAACTACCTCCTGCCAGCGCTGATTGATTCTGGTCGCCGCAATGGCCTCTTCGCTGTCACCAGTCGGCTCCAGGTTGTTATAAATACCGCCGTTCACAAATGCGTTCTTGTCTGCCCAATCGCTCATTGCCGTGATGTAGTAGGGACTTGCCGGACGCCACTGGTCCACAATGACGCTATTGCGGAGCATCCAGTAGGTATCTACCAGGCCATACTGCGTAGCAAAGGTATTGGGGTCACTGTTCATCAGCTCGATCATTTCATCCGTCAGCTGGGGCTTGCCGTCTACAACTTCGTAGGTTTCACCCTCAACGCCCAGAAAAATATCCTTCTGACCTTCCTCACTGAGCATATAAGTCAGGAAAGCGATTGCTCTGGCGGGGTCCTTGCAGTCCTTGCTGATGAAGGTGCTCATCCAGCCATCCAGAGAGCCCGGGAAAATCAGAGGAGCATCGCCGTTAGAATTTGCGGGGCCATCGATTGCAATATAGTAGCTGTCCGGATTTTCGCTGGAGGCCAGGATCGCATTCGCTTCCTGCATTCCACTCCACTCACGCAGCATGCAGAAGTAAGCGCCGTTGTTGCTCTTTTCCGTAACCTGATCGTCAGAGTCAACCAGGTAATCAATCCCGATCAGGCCTTCCTGATAAGCCTGCCGGAAGGTTTTCAGCCACTCGATGTAGTCCGGGTTAGAGATCCGGTCATAGATCTTGCCGTCTTCCTCATAGGGAACAGCCAGGAAGTTCTGCAAGTAGCTGGTCAGACCGTAGCCGCTGCCGCCCTGTGCATAGAAGGGGGTAATATCCACACCCTTATAGGTTGCGTACTCATTCTTCAACGTCCGAAGCGTATTCAGGAAGCCCTCCGGCGTGGACATATCCGGGCTGCCCATATCTTCATACAGATCCTTGCGCACCAGGAAAGTCTGAACAGCCGCCGTCATACCGGTTTCGGCCATCTGTTCGGCACCGTAGGCATCATTGGGAACACAGTAGAGGTTGCCATCGGACTTGGTATGCCATGCAACAACGCTGCCATCCACGACCTTCCAGAAGTAAGGATCGTACTGGTCAGCCAATTCATTCAGCGCGTAAGTATAACCCTGCTCATAGAGCGTATTGTAGCAGGTTTCCCAGGAACCCAGAGAGATCAGATCCGGCAGCGTTCCGCTGATCATCATCAGGTTCAGCTCCTCAGACACATCTCCGGTAGGCGTAACAATATTGATGTTCACGCCCGTTTTCTCCGTGATATACTTGGTGGACAGGCTGTCGCCCCAGGTATAGCCATACCAGGACGCGCCTACAAACCATTCCATATCGATGGGACTGGTATCCTTTTCCCAAGCGGGGGCATCTGCGCTGACTGTTGTTTCTGCCGCTTCCGTATTCTCAGTCTTTGCGGCCTCTGTCTGAGCAGGCGCTGCGGATGTGGTTTCCGTTCCGCCTCCCTTTGCGCAGGCAGCAAGTGAGAAGATCATAATTGCCGCCAATAGGACACTGACTAGTTTTTTCATTGTTCGCACTCCTTGTTTCATATTTTAAGCAGCTCCAGCCGCTTTGGTTACCCTTTGATTGCGCCAAGCATAACGCCTTTTACCAGGTACTTCTGGATAAACGGGTACAGGCACAGGATTGGCAATGCTCCCACGAACATTGCGGCGTACTTTACGGTAGCCGATGTCGTTGTCCCGCCCAGCGCAAGCATTGCCTGCTGCTGCTGCGCCGTCATACTGGTTTCCGCCAAAAGCTTGTAGAGGATCGTCTGCAACGGTTCCAACGTCTTATCCCGAATATAAACAACGCCCTGGTAATAATCGTTCCAGTGGTAGACCGCCGTAAACAGTCCAATCGTTGCAATGACCGGCTTGGCATTTGGCATGACAATTTTCCAATAAACCGTGAATTCCGATGCGCCATCCAACCGGGCACTTTCCATCAGCGATTCCGGAATAGAGCGGAAGAAGCTCATGAAAATGACCATGTTGTAGAAGGTAAACATTCCGGGGAGGATATACACCCAGAAAGTGTTGTACAGCTTGAGCTTGATCATCAGAATAAAGTTGGGGATCAGTCCGCCGTTAAAAAACATGGTGATCATTGCGATCTTCATGTAGAGCTTTTTCCCGATCAGGTCCTGCCGGGACATGCCGTAGGCGACCATGGAGGTGAAAAAGACGTGCGTAAATGTGGCAACAACAGTACGAAGAATTGTGATTTTGAAACCGCTGAGGATGTATTCATTCTGAAAGACAACCTTATAGGCATCCAGGCTCAAAGCCTTTGGCCACCATGCAACCGGCCCCCGGTTCGCAATTTCCGGCGCTGCCAGTGAATTCGCCAGAATATACCACATTGGATACACGCAGGCAAAGCAAATAAGCACCATGAAAATTGCCAGGATAACATCGAATGCCATAACAGAATGCAGTTTCTTGCGCATTTTTTGTCCCTCCTAAATGATACTCTCTCCTGTCAATTTCACGGAGGTGAAATTGCACAGACGGAGAAGGCCATAGGCAATGATACTGCGGAAGAACAGCACGGCCGTCGAAAAAGAGAACCGACCGGACACAATGCCCATATTGTAAATATAGAGATCGATGGTCTCGCTGCGTGCCATGTTGGCAGAATTGCTCAGGAAGAAGATCTGGTCAAAATTGCTGGTCAGGCAGCCGCTTACGGCAAGAATGAACAGCAGCGCAATGGTCGGACGGATACACTGGATGGTGATATTCCACATCTTGCTCCAGCGCCCGGCCCCGTCCAATTCAGCCGCTTCGTACAGCCCCGGGTCAATACCCGAGATCGCAGCCAGATAAATAATGGCGCTCCATCCCATTTCTTTCAATGTATCGGAGAGGAACGCGATCCACCAGAACTTCTTTGGGTCGCCGTTATACAGGACTGGTTTGTCCTGCAGGCCCAAAGCCATCATAAGCTGATTAATAATTCCGGACTGGGACAGCCAGGTAAGCAGGATGCCGCCGAAAATTGCCCAGGAGATAAAATGCGGCATATACGACAGCGTCTGAACCAATCTCTTAAACTTGGCATTCTTGATCTCATTGAGCATAAGCGCAAAGAAAATCGGAATGCAAAATCCCAGCGTGATCCGTAACGCGCTCATTCCCAGCGTGTTGTACACACTGCGCCAAAAGCGGTCATCCGACAAAAACGCCGCAAAGTGCTTCAGTCCGACAAAATTGTTCTCAAACAGCGGCGTACTGATACGGTAGTCCGTAAAAGCAATGTACAGGAACACCAACGGAACATAGCTGAAAACTGCCATCCAAATCAATCCGGGCCATACCATCGCCTGCAGTTCCCGCTGTTTCCAGAGGCTTCTTATCCCTCGCTGGAATCGACTGGAGTTTGACATCTTCTTCTCTGCTTTTTGCTGATTCACGTTGCTCCCCCTCCTTCTGTCTACATGATAGCAGAGCTGCCAGTCAGAAACAACGCATTAATTTTGGATTATATCCCAATTTTTTGGATTTGGTTGACATTGTCCTTTGTATTATTTACACTAATGCCACATGCAATATCAGGAGGTCTGCAGCATATGTACGAAACACTCATTTGGGAAGAAACCTTTCCCGGATGTTCGCTGAATGAACATAATTGGAATCGTCGGGTGGGTAATTGGCAGTTATCTTCGGATGGGCAGCCTGTTGTGCCCGGCTGGGGAAACAGAGAGCAGCAATACTACACGCCGCACAATCTGGAGGTCAGCGACGGCACCTTAAAAATCATCGCCCGCCAAGAGGAGGCACCCGAACAGTTTGGGATCCGCTGTCCATATACCTCAGCCCGAATCGATACCCATGGGAAATTTTCCTTTCAGTACGGGAGGGTCGTATTCCGTGCCAGATGTTCTGTTGGAAACGGGCTTTGGCCAGCAGTCTGGATGCTGCCGGAGGATAGCGTCTACGGCCCCTGGGCAGCCTCCGGAGAGATCGATATCTATGAAGCAAAAGGGCGGCTGCCCCAAAGCGTTTTCGGCACAATCCACTTTGGAGGTGTCTGTCCGCAGAACACCCACACAGAAAACCAGGCTCAGTTACCGGACGGGCAAGGGATCGATCAATTTCATATCTACGAGCTGATCTGGGAACCAGATTCCATTTCCTGGCTGATAGATGGCGTCCCTTACGCCAAAGTAAACCAGTGGGACTCAATAGACCAGAGCATAAAATACCCGGCCCCATTTGACCAGCCATTTTACCTTCTGGTAAATCTCGCCATTGGTGGGTCTTTCGATCTGGAGTCGGCGCAGAATATAACCCCGCAATTTCCCGCCATCTTTGAAATAGACTATATTCGGGTCTATCAGTGAACAAAAACCGGAGAGGATTCTTGATCCCCTCCGGTAATTTTTAAGAAACTTTATACACGGAAATGTCGTCGATGGATATCGTATGGGCCATGTTTTCTGTTGTGCCAACATTGCCCAGCATAAAAACAATCTTTACGCCCGAAGCAGCAGAACTCACGGTGAAATCATAGGAATAATTCGTCCAATCACCACTCACAGACATAGTTTCGTCCATCAAAGGCGATTGGCCATCTTTTTCCAGAGCCAACCGGATTTCTCTATTCATAGACGCTTTTGCCTTAAACGTTACGCGATAACTTCCAGCAGCCGGCACATCAATCACCTGATACCTCGGCTTCCGATTTCCCTGAAACGCACTTGTATTTTATCTTCCCGTCCTCTCCCCTGCCTAAATTCATTCGCCCTACCCAGGTTCCATTGTCTCGCCGGTAAACTGTACCAGTACCTTTCTCTCGCCTTTGCATGATTCTGCCTCCTAATCCGGATAGATTAACAGCGCCTTAATCTGTTAACTTATTTGTTAATCTGTTTTCTGGCGCTATGTATCACTAAGCGTCACGGACTGTCACATTTATAAACACTTGTTCGGATATCTTACAATGATACCATAATCGTGTAGAAAAGTAAAGCGAAAGAAATTGTCAGGAATTTTGTGGGCTTAACCTAAATTTCACGCAAAAACGAAAAGAAAAAGTCCTGCACGAAATAGGAATCGTACAGGACACTTGGACGTACCGTCCACTTTTGATCTCGTGAATTTAGGGCTATCACTGTTTAAAAATCCCCGGAAACTAAGCAGATTTCGATCGCAAGTTTCGACACCAGCCTCTATTGCAGCTTCTTAAAAATTCCCCCTTCGTAGAATACACTAAAAAGCCCTCTGGATCATGTCAGCTATTCTTTCCGGCGGGATATTCGCTTTTCCCAAATTCATTGTATAAACAAAACGCTTTATGTTACCACATCGATTGGCTCTGGCCGCTTAACAGTTCCATGTGCCGTATCATTTCAATACGATGCATATGCCTCTGCCAACTCTGCATCTCATGGATTTCATAGCATTGCGCTCACGAGCGATTACCTCCGCTGTCTCCGCTACGTAGATAGTCTGGCACACCTCAAACTTCTGCTTTATCGTCGTGTTGGGATCCATTACAAAATTGATTGCAACTACGATGGCCTATCGTAAAGATCCCTCATCTATGGACAGTATCTGATACCCGTTTTTCACACCATAATCCAGTCGGCTGACACAGCGTCAGCCGATTGCATTGCAAAAAGTATGAATATTTCGGATTGCAAAATAGAGGACTGTAGGATATACTAGTATTGTGTTGGTTTACGTCACATATCTTCCTTTTTCAGTTTGCTTATGCTTTCAATCTGTGATGCCGCTGACTTCACACCAATCAATGAAGCAGTTATCATAAAGCAGTTTATGGAGTCTCTACTCGAAAGAACATCTCCTTCAGGAGCCTATTCTATAACATATGATTTCCGCATCAAGGATCTATGGCGAAGTGATAACACACTCAATGCGTTAAATTGAATGCTTCTTCAGTCGGATGAAGGGTTGGAGATGGAGCCCTGAATACTCCTGACTCTATCCTAGCACTTTGATTTAAGGCATGCCTTTTTTCTGGATAATAAGCTCATGAGAAAGGAGAAAGTAAAATGAAAGCATATGATTTGAAGCCAACACATGACAATTTAATACAAACTCTGACAGAGGATACGATTGATCGAAATCAGGACATTTCCCATTTTGTGAGTATTTTAAATGCCGTTGAAGATGGCTGCGCAATTGCGCTTGATGGGCGTTGGGGAAGCGGAAAAACCTTTTTTATCAAACAGGCTAAAATGGTATTGGAGGCTTACAACCCCAATATACAGTCGATGCCACCCGAGGAGAGGCAAAGAATACAAGATATCTTCTCAAAATTTAGCAAAGAGGAAACGGATCTCATTCCACAGGTCTGTGTATATTACGATGCCTGGGAAAACGACAACGATGACGATCCAGTGCTTTCGCTTGTCTATACAATCCTAAGTAGCGTAAAAAGCGATTTCACGTTCAAAAATACATCCTGCATAAATATTGCTACAAGCATTTTAGAATTTTTTACAGGCAAGAACTGGGGGCAAATTATCAGCAGCTTTAAAAGTGATAACCCATTAGATGTCATCGGGCATTCAAAGAATATTGAGGAACTGGTAAAGGAATTTCTAGATTCTCTGCTTCCAGAAAGGGGCAATCGTCTGGTCATCTTTATCGATGAGTTGGATAGGTGCAAGCCAAGTTACGCTGTACGTCTGTTGGAGCGAATGAAACATTATTTTACAAATGAAAGAATTACCTTCGTGTTTTCTGTGAATATTGCAGAATTGCAGCATACTGTAAAAAAGCACTATGGCAACGACTTTGACGGTTCCCGGTATTTAGATAGATTTTTTGATTTACGCGTGGCTTTGCCCCCCGCAAACATCCAAAAGTTTTACTGGAGTATGGACTTTAATGATTCACACTACACATTTGATATTGTGTGCGGTGCTGTTATTAAAGCATATCATTTTGAGCTCCGAGAAATTGCAAAATATATTCGCCTTACAAGGATGGCTGCGGCCGCGCCTACACATGACAATCGCCATTTGATAGGAGGTTCACTACAATTTGCTCTGCTCTATATTATTCCAATTATGATTGGATTGAAAATATCTGATATTCAGCGATATGACAGGTTCGTCTCTGGTCAGGATTATACACCACTACTCGAAGTTTCTGACGCACTGCGATTTGCATTCTTCGGTGACCTGCTAAACCGAAATGAGACATTTGATGAGACCGATGACGGAAAAACCGTTGTTACTCTCGAAGACAAATTGAGAGATGTATATATTGCAATTTTTGGAAATGTGGATTTTCAATCAAACGACTATACACAGATTGGTAATTTGACCTTTAATCACGGGATGAAGGAAAAATTGCTCAGAACCGATGGCCTTTTTTCATCGTATACCAGTATAACATAGATTCAGGAATGGAATCAAAAGCAAAAACTGAAAAATATCAAAACAAAGGCCCCTCATTATCAAACTTTTTTGAACTGGAAAAAAGAGGTGTTCTCTTCGGTTCTCTTCCGGCCACAGATCATCGTGAATTCCCGACATCGTCGTCTCCCCTCTCTCAGTGTCCTCACCCTGTACATGACTTTTGGAATTATAAATCGGATTTCACCTACCATGTAGCGATAATCGATAATACCCAGATGACTTATTGTTTCTTTCTCCACTGCAGACGAGCAATCTGCTTCACAAATTGTGAGGGCAATTGTTTCATAAGCATTGTCCGCGATTTTTTGTGTCAACTCCACTTTAGACCAGCAAAACTGCGTGGCAGCTTTCAGGTACCATGCCCGTAGCTCCGTGGATAACCCAGATTCCATAATCACAACATTCTGTGTCCAGCCGAGCTCCATCGCCAAGGACAGCATTGCGGGTTGACCCTGATAAGTCCGATAGAAATCCCTCATCCGACGAAGGTTCCGAGGGGAAAAGCCCTGAGCATCCGGGTATTGTCTGCTCAGATATGCAGCTGCCGCAACCGCCGCTCCCTTTTCCGTTCTTCGGCATACGGCTTTGCCAATCTCGCAGTACAGCTCCATCTGCGGTATATCTGCTGCCATGGCCTTGTCAAGCTCTGCGTACATTTCGCTGTAGTCTATATTCTTACGGATATTCATTGGGTGCCCTCCTTATTCAAATTGATCTTGCAATATTGATAACACGAAGCCCTTTTCTCCGGGCATAATCAACGGTATAAGCTGTTCCGCCTGAATTCCTTGTCAAATAGCAGATACAGGTTCCGCTGTGATCCACCAAATGGCGGTTCCGCCTGTGCATACAGTTCGGGGTATATTCTCTGGACACATACACGACCTTATCACTCCTACGCTTAATATCCTCATAAACTGCAATATCCTCACTTCGCCATCCTCTGGTTTGATCTTCACAAGGCAGCACCAGAATCAGGCGAAGCTGGGGATATTCTTTTTTCATATCCAGAATCGTCTCAGCCGCCAGAGTGTCGAATCCCAGTGCGCCTCCCGCACCAAAAAACGCAATGCCCTGCTTTACAAGCTCCCTAATAACTTTTCGTAGACGAACAACCACTTTTAACTTTTCTGCCCCGTTCAGGCTTCTATGCCCGGTGAAACAGCAGGTTTTCGCTCTCATATCCATATTACTCTTCCTCCCGTTTTGCGATATATCGCATATTCTACCACATATTCCGCAGAATTGCGATATATCCCACACGATATATCCCGACTTTTTATAAAATATAGTCAACGATATATCGTACAGAAGGATGATGTTTTATGAATGCGAAAGAAGCTGTCGCAGCCAGAATTCTGGCTTTGTGCGACGAAAGAGGCATCGCCATCAATGCCCTTGCCAGCAGTTCCGGGGTAGCTCCCTCCACCGTTTACAGCATGCTCATCGCCAAGAGCCAGAATCCCGGTGTGGTTTCCCTGCAAAAGGCGTCCAGTTCCGCAAGCAGCAGTTCGGCCTGTACA
>OGZL01003837.1_pt1 | contig 10353 bp, 7 predicted proteins | sample 1576761 | NCBI WGS metagenome assembly OGZL01 (sample SAMEA3541595, study PRJEB24748) | human gut metagenome | biome: human gut; feature: human-associated habitat; material: faeces | place: China | collected 2012
GTACTGGTCATCGATCCGGGACGGAGAGCATGAGCGGGTGCGCCGGAGCGTGCGGGAGATGCTCGGGAAAACGTTTCTTCTCTCGCTCGGCGCAGCGGCCGCATTTTTCGTTTTTGCCCGCCCGCTCGGAATGCTGCTCTACGGCAGCGCGGAAGCCGCGCGCTTTCTCCGGCTGCTCGCGCCGATGGTGCCGTTCCTCTATACCGACATCGTGACCGACGGCTGTCTCAAGGGTCTGGGACAGATGATGGCGTCCATGGCGTTCAACATTGCCGAGGCCGCGCTGGGGCTTGTTCTCGTGTGGGCCCTTCTCCCCCGCTGGGCGCTCACGGGCTATCTTGTGACGCTCTACATCTGCGAGGTGTTCAACTTCACGCTGAGCCTCCTGCGGCTGCGGCAGATTATAAACGGGGACGGTTCTCATTGACGACCTTGTGTCAGAGAGAACCGTCCCCATGGATAACTTTGGTGCTTCCTGTCACAAGCCTTCTGGTTCTTTACAAGAACCGCAGCTTTATGATTCGTTGCGGCATCGCCAATACGCTTGTCATCATCGGCAGCGCCTTATACCGCGGTGTCGTACTTGGCTGCAACTCTGCGGCTGATATAAAAAATTACCAGTTACAGGTATCCTGCATTGTTTTATGTTATATCTGCTACGTGCTGTCTATCCGCCATTTAAACGAATCTGATGGGGCTTTAACCGACAGTATCAAGGCTGACTTACAGCGTGTCATCTCAACCGTTGAAAAGGTAAAAACTGCCAGCAATACCATTATGAACGGTATTACCGTTGTCCGTGAACTGGCTTCTGAAAACAAACACGGCTCTGACGTTGTTTTACTTGGCATGAATGAATTAACTGACAACAACGGAAAATTACAGCAGCATACCACCTCCTCCACCGATATGACCGGTGATATTAATGCACAGGTGGAACACGTTGTTGCATTAATCAACGAAATGGTTTCCTTAACAGCTGAATCCGTTACACATGCACAGACCAGTTCCGCAGACCTTGACGAACTGGTAAAAACTGCCGGAACGATGTCTGAACTGTCTGGCGAAGTTGAAAATGTTTTACAGGAATTCAAATCAGAATTTGAAAAAGTAAAAGAAGAAACCGGTACGATTGACAGCATTTCAAGCCAGACCAATCTGCTTGCCTTAAATGCTTCGATTGAAGCCGCACGCGCCGGCGAAGCCGGAAAAGGCTTTGCGGTCGTTGCCGAACAGATTCGCACATTAAGTACCGAAACCAAATCTTCATCCGGTCAGATTCAGGATGCCTTAACCCGTCTGGATGAGATTTCAGAAAAAATGACATCTTCTATCGAACAGACCTTGAAACTGATTCAGCTGACCCTTGAAAAAGTAACCTTAACCGGCGAAAATGTCGGTAAAATTACTGCGGATTCTTCACAGCTGGGTGAACATATCCAGGTTATTGACACCGCTATTAAAGAAGTGGAAAATTCCAACCGCCAGCTGGTTTCCAACATGGAAAACGTTACTGATATTGTAAATGTCATGACCAACTGCATTTCCGACTCTGACGAAACGACCAAACGCATGAGCAGTAAATATGAGGAAACGGCTCTGAATATCAACAACATTGAAGATGTTATCCAGGATTTAATGTGCGAACTGGGTATCGGCGGTTTCATGGGCATTGATGATGTAAAACGCGGCATGAAGATGACCGTAACCGTTCATGATGATGCTTCTTCTAAAGACATTGAATACCACGGTGAATTACTGGAACAGGTTGAAAATACGCTTTTTGCCTCTCTTGAAAAGAAGCTCAGCCTGCCAAAACCGGCAGCATGTACCGTACAGGTTACTGTCGGTAATGTTCTTTACTGCTGGAGCCATGCCAAGATTCAGTCTGACAGCGGTAAAACAGCTGCGGAAGGAACTTACCGTATTCAGATTACCAGCCGTCCGCAGATTATAAACCGCCGGAAATATCCACGCATGGATATTTCCAACACCTGTACGATTACCGTGAAAAATTCCGGTGAAACCTTTAAGGGTCAGTTAGACAATATCAGTGCAAACGGTTTTGCCCTTCTGGTAAAAGACCCGTTCTTTGCCTCTGCCAAGGGCCGTGACATTTCCATTGCCATTGATAACTTTGCACTGACCGCCCATTCCGTACTGGAAGGCCGAATTATCCGTTCTTCTGAAAATGAAGGCACGTATATCGTCGGCTGCCAGATGCCGGAGGACAACTACTACATTATGGAATATGTAGAAAGTGCCCTGCGCGAAAATCCGAAACATGTGTAAAATATAAGATAACTACGATAAAACAGCTTGAACCAAACGCCACCGTAACCGAAGGCTTATCCGTTATGCAGAATGAAGTGACCGGTTCCGCTTCTGACATCGCCGCTATTTCAGCCGGTCCGCCATGGTATAGAACTGGTAGTAAATGCCTTTCTTTTCCATAAGTGCTTCGTGGTTTCCTTCTTCGGCAATGCCTTCCTGCGTAAGCACTAAGATTCTGTCCGAATTGCGGATACTGGATAAGCGGTGTGCAATGGTAATCGTTGTTCTGCCCTTTGACAGCTTCTCTAACGACTTAGCAACCTCATACTCGCTTTCATTGTCCAGCGCCGAGGTCGCTTCATCCAGAATCAGTATCGCCGGGTTCTTTAAAAATACCCTTGCGATGCTGATTCTTTGTTTTTGTCCGCCGGAAAGCTTCACACCTCGTTCTCCGATATAGGTCTGATAGCCGTCTTTTAGTTCCCTGATAAATCCATCTGCCCCGGCAAGCTTTGCGGCTTCAATAACCTGTTCCTTTGTCGCATTTAAGCTGCCGTATACAATATTGTCATACACCGTACCCGAAAACAGATAGACGTCCTGCTGTACAATGCCAATCTGCTGGCGCAGGCTCTTTAACGTAAACGATTTGATATTTTTACCGTCAATGCTGATTTCGCCGGAATCAATATCATAAAAACGCGGAATCAGGTTACAAAGTGTGGTCTTTCCACCGCCTGACGGTCCGACAATGGCAACCTTTTCGCCCGGACGAATCGTCAGATTCAGATTTTCAAAGACCTGATTGTGGTCATCCGGATACTCAAAGCTTACATCTTTAAATGTAATATCTCCTGTTACATCTTTTAATTCAACTGCACCCGGCTCGTCAAAAATGTCGATTTGGGCGTCCATAATCTGTAAAAAGCGCTCAATTCCCGTCATACCGCGCTGGAACTGCTCGGCAAATTCAATGATTCTGCGGATTGTTGCAATAAATGTCGTTACATACAGCATATACGCAACCAGATCGCCCGGCAGAATCATGCCTCTAACCATAAAAATACCGCCGGCAACCACAACTGCCAGATACATCACACCGTCAAACATTCTGGTTGTGGTCTGGAATGCGCCCATATATTTATACGTTTCTTTTTTAATCCCAAAGAAGCTGTGGTTATCCACATCAAACTTCTGATTTTCCATATCTTCATTTGTGAAAGCCTTCACAACCTTCTGACCCAGCAAGGTATCTTCAATACGCGCATTTAATTCACCAATCTGATACCGCTGTGCCGCAAATGCCTTTTTCATTTTGCGGTTCAGCTTCATACAGGATAGAACCATAACCGGCACAATCACAAAAATAATCAGTGTCAGCCACAGATTAATCATTGCAAGAATTGCAAAGCCTGCAATGCCTTTAATCGCCGCAATAAAGAATTCCTCTGGACAGTGATGCGCAAATTCGGTAACATCAAATAAATCGTTGGTAATCCGCCCCATAATCTGACCGACTTTCGTATTGTTATAATACGTATCAGACAGCTTCTGCAAATGCGCATATGCATCTTTACGCATACCGGTTTCAATCTTTGCACCCATAACATGCCCCGTATATGCCATATAATAATTGGCAATACCATCAATAATACGCAGTACCAGATACAATGCACCCAACATCAGAATGGTCTTTACGGACAACGCCGCAAGATCCCGGATTCCTTCGTTGGTAATATAACGCATAATCAGCGGAAGCACAAGCTCGCAGATTGTTGTCAGCGCCGCACAGAATAAATCCATGCAGAGCGTCCCCATATGCGGCTTATAATACGGTGCAAACCGTGAAAGCAGCTCCTTTGTTTCATACTCTTTCGTATTCACGTTTCGTTTCCTCCCATTTTTCTTCATCTTACTCTCTTTCTTTGTCTGTACACGCATAAATCTATATCTTTACACGCTTCACCCGGCTTCGCCAAACATTTTTCCTAAAGTTTTGTCAAACAATACATTTATTATGTGTCATGTTGCTGCGCCAGCCAGTTCTGTCAACGGTTTTATAGTATAGCCCATTTCTTCCCACTTGGTCAACAATTCGTCTAAAATCTGCGCATTTGTCGAAGACGTGGAATGTAACAGTACGATTGCGCCGGGGTGTATTCTTTTAAGCAGCTTGCCAAACGCTTCGTCTTTTGTCGGCTGTTTATCCTGATACCAGTCCACATAAGCAAGACTCCAGAAAAACGTGTGGTAGCCAAGCTCTTGCGCCATTTTTAAGTTTTCAATATTGTATTTGCCCTGCGGCGGACGGTAAAATTTTGTTATCGGTGTCCCTGTAATCTGCTCAAACAGATTTTCAACGTCCTGCGTTTCCTTTTTAAAGGCATCCATGCTTGAAATGGATGACATATCCAGATGATGATAGGTATGATTGCCGACCGTATGCCCCTCCGCAATCATCCGTTTGACTATCTCCGGGCTGGTTTCCAGAAAATTTCCGACCACAAAAAAGGTCACCTTTACATCATGTTTTTTCAACGCATCTAAAATCGGCTCTGTATTGCCGTTTTCATAGCCGCAGTCAAATGTCAGATAAATCGTATTCTGTGTTGTATCCCCGATAAAATACGCATTGTATTTTTTTAATTCCTCCGCACTCGCATTTCCTGTCGGCGGCTTTCCTTCCGTGCCAAAACCCAGTCCCCAGTTTTCACTTTTTTCATGCAGTAATGCCGACACACCGACACTCTCCGCCTTTTTTGCTGTCAGCGCTCCCAGCGCATACATTACTAAAAACAGCACTGCCACGATACTTACTTTCTGTGCCGTTATTCCCGACCACGGTTTCCTGCTTTCCCTAATGTCTTTTTCCTTTTCTTTGCCATCAGCTTTACCGCGCCTGCGTCCCGACCTCCACAGCAGTTTCATACACCTCTCCAATCCACAAATACTAGATTTTTACCGCGCAGATTTGTTTCATAAGAACCAAATTCCAATGCAAAAAATAATTACACCGGCATTTTTTCACGCTATATACTATATTCCCGCCGTTTTGGCACTATTCCTTTTTCATGCTTTTTAATGCAAAATGAGCAAAATGAACGACCGTCATACCAACTACGAATGTTTGATACAACGGCCGTTCTAAGACTCTGCGTTATCCAATTTTAAACTCCTTTTTCTTCGATTCTTCATTGATTTTATGAATTTTACTTCATTTTTCAATTTCTTCGATGAAATCTGTTCTGATTGTACAAAGGCAACATCACCTTTTTATTCCCTGCTCGTAAGTTTTCTTTTTGGAATCTTTTCTTTAAAAAATCTTCCTTTTTGTTTTCTTACTTAGAACATTGATACATTTTTTTGAATGATACCTGATTCCTTGAAATTGCTTTCATTGAATCTGTTTCATTCGGATAATATGAAGCTTCTTTCTGTCATCTTTCACGGGTTCTGACAGTTTCAAGATATCTGAAATATAGTTTCCTTTTACTTCTGCATCTTCATTGACTTTGATTTCGTTGATAACCAAAATCTTTTACTGGTATCAGAAGTGTTCCGGTCGTATATTTTTGATACCTTTTCAGTATTTGTTTCTTTACACAAATCTGAAATCTTTCATATTATTGTTGTGGTAAATCTTCAATATGAGTGCCAGCCTGTATTACCTTTTCCTTCTTTTCCTATCTCTTTATAGGAATCTTCCATTTGTTATATCGGTAAAGGTATTCTTGCGAGGGAACTGCTATGCCTTACCACTCTCATATTGTAGGTGTATTCCTTCGTTCTGCATTGGAATCAACCTCCTTTTAAGAACTCTTATGTTTTGAAGTTCTTGTTTGTTTGTGATTGTATATTAACACGCAGGTTATTATTTGTCAATGCTTTTTTTAAATAAATTTTAATTATTTTCATTCTTTTCTATAAATTGTATATTTTATTATGAATATTCTGACACTTTATACTGACAGCTGTTCTATCGTTTCATACGCTTTCATCAGCATTTCCTTTGTCACTGCATATGGATAATGGCGGATATCGGACATCTGCGTAATCCTGTCCATGGTTTCAAAGAACTGCTCCTCGGTAATGCCGATATCGGCAATGCGCACCGGAAGTCCCAGCTCTTTATTTAAGGCATAAATTTTTTCAAATTCCTCCTGTTGTCCGTCTACAAGCAGGGCATACAGTACACCGAATCCGACAACCTCGCCGTGCAGATGTTCTTTTTCAATGACCGGATACGCCGTCAGCGCATAAAAGCAGGCATGTGCCAGACCACTGTTGTAATCCGGTGTAAAGTCCCTTGTAAGGAAAATGGATACAATCGCTGTCGTAACCACAATCGCTAAAGCTACCTGCTCCAGTGCTTCGGTTGCAACACCCTTTTTATTATCCTCCAATGCCTGTCTGCCGTATTCAAGCATCGGTGTCAGGCACATTTTGGAAAATCCGACCCCGACCTCCGTATAATGCGGCAGTTTTTCACCGCGTGAAGAAATCTCAGCTTCGTAATTTTTCGCATACGTGTCGCCGATACCCGCCCACAGATAACGGTACGGTGCTGCGGCAATAATCTGTGTGTCGATAAATGCGTGAGCTGCCGGATGCGTAAAGAAATGTGGTTTGAAAAATGTGCCGTCTTCATGATACATAATTGAAACAGAAGTACATGCCGCACAGTTGGAAACGATTGTCGGGAATGTAAACACCGGCTTTTCACACTCGATACACAGACATTTGCAGGTATCAATTGCCTTTCCACCGCCCACGGCAAACACCATATCGGCTTCTTGAAATGACGTCAGTGCGGCAAGGCGTTCTACTGCCTCATACGTGCAGTCTGTTCCGTAAATTTCTTTTCCGATAATATCCAGCCCGCCGTCCGCCGCATTTTTACTGATTTTGTCAAATGCCGCAGAAAGCGCCTTTTTACCGCCGATTACAAGCACCTTTGTGCCGTATGGTTTACAGATTTTTCCAATCTGGTTATAGACCTCTTTTCCTACAGAATAACTCGGTAAATGTAATTCATAATTTTCTAATTTCATGATTCTATCCTTTCCGCAGACATTTTCATGCCCGCAAAACACGTATCAGTTTTTTAATTTTCAGCTGCTTCGCTGCCCATGACCGGCTGTTTTTTCACGCAGCCTACAATCATATGGACAATAAACGGTATCACAATCACAATCAGCGTTGCATAACCGATATAAGAATAACCCGTCTTAACCAGCGGAATTAAGCCAAACTGTGTTGTGAATCCGACAAATGCAACACCCATTGCAAGGGATGCGCCTCTGCCTGCGTTTTGTGTCTTTTCCTTCATGGTCTTTCCTCTTTTCTTTTTGTTACAAACCGAAATAAAAAAAAGATTTCCGTTCCCTAAAGGAACAGAAATCTTTTCTGCACGCCACCTGTATGGAATCTCACATACGGTCATTCTATAGTCTGCCAAAACGGCACTTACATACATTTAGACGATATGCTCTCATCATAACGGTTAGAGTTTCCGTCAGCTCCTACTATCATTTCAGGCTGCCCTCATAAGTCCATTCACATGAACCGGAAATACTGCTTTCTCACCACATGCAGTTCTCTGTAATCTCTTACGCTCATGCTACTACTCTTATTCAACGGTTTGTCTTTTTTATTTATTGCTGAGTTTAGCACATTGCTGTGTGAAATTCAATCTCTTTTTTACATTTTAAAATAATCAATGCTCTGTACAAGCTGTTCGGCAATCTGACGGAGCTGTTCGGCACTTTCATACACCTGTTTGAAAGTGCCTGCAACTGCTTCTGTTTCATCGTATGTCTTTTTTGTGCCTTCAACATTATTGCCGGCAATTTCTGAAAGTGCGGACACTGCTTCAACAACTTCACTGCGTGAATCGTCCAGCCGCTTTGTACTTGTCTTAATCTGCCCGATACCAGACATTGAACTGCGGATTCCCGACAGGACTTCTTCAACAATATTTTGAGTTGCCTGCATGCTTTCACTCTGATTCTGTAGAATCTGCTGCATCTGCTGCATATTTTCCACGGCTTTTGCAGAATCCTCCATAAGTACCTGCGTAGTTTCACCGATTTCACGGCTCGATTCGTTGGACTGGTCTGCCAGCTTTTTAATCTGATCAGCAACTACGGCAAAGCCCCTGCCGCTTTCTCCTGCCCTTGCCGCCTCAATTGAAGCATTCAGGCTTAACAGATTGGTTTCTTCCGCAATTGATGTAATCAGTGCTGTTGCTTCGTAAATTTTATTGACGGAGTCATTCGTTCTGTTCGTCTGCTCCTGCACTTCTTTAATCGTATGTTCCACTTCTCCGTTAATTTTCATCAGCTTCATCAGCGTTTCTGCGGCTCTGCTGCCGGACTGCTGCATCTGCTGTGCATTTTCATCTAATATGCCGACCTCCTGCGCTGTCTGCGTTATATTTTCACCCATCAGCTTCATCTGCTCAGACGTATTCTTAGAGGTTTCTGCCTGCTGTGTGGAATTGTCCACAATCATTGCCACTGTATCTTTGACCTGTGTCATCGTGCCATTCGTATGGTCTGCCGCGGTCCCCAGCACATCCGATGCCGTTGACAGATGCTTTGCATTTTCTGAAATTTCACGGATAACAGACTGCATGGCATCTCTGAGCGTAATCGTAACCTTTGACAACGCACCGATTTCGTCCTTTCTTGCAAGCAGCTTTTCATCTACCCATACTTTTAAGTTGCCCTGTGCCAGCTCCTCAACAACCTGGATACTGCTTTGGATATTACTGCTCATAGACAATGCCAATTTCATGGCAAGTGCAATACACACAAGCATAATCACAATCACCGCCATAACAATACTGCCGAGAATCTTGTTGATGACCGCATCTTTTTGCGCCTTATCCGTACCGACAAAGACCATGCCGATAATCTCACTGTCCGAACCATTCTGATAAACCGGCATGTAATAGCCATAATTTATATTTCCTTCTAATGATACGTTTTCGCTGAAATATTCTTCGCCGTTTTGCAGAACCTTTGTAATAATCACATCGCCCGCCTGTGAACCTAAAATGCGTTTTCCATCCGAGTCCGCAGCCGAAGTCATAATCCGTTCGTTTCCATAGAAAAATGTGACATCCATATCCGTGTTCTTTTTGATACGGTCTACCAGACTTTCCGACTTGGAAATGTTATAGCTGCCCTTCCAGATATCGCCATTGCTGGTCTGTATGTAATCGCCCGTATTCTGGTCATATGCCGCCAGTGTCGCCGCCGCCGTGCCTTTTAGCGCTTCCTCAATCTGATTGATTAATGCACCTTTTACCGTGGTAAAGGTTAAAAAAATGGATACAATGCCTAAAAGCAGCACCGGTATAATGGTAATGGATAAAATTTTCTTTTTAATACTCATCTGTAATTCCCCCTATTCGACAACGTGAACGGTTTTAAAGTACCAGTTGATTTTGCCGGTAATCGTTGCGGCATCAAGTGTTTTACCCTGTTCGCCTACGGTTTCTCCCGTATTGGTTTCAATGACACCGTCAAACACACCGTTTTTCCCGGATAAAATCTGCTGTTTGGCTTCGTCCACCTTCTGTTTTGTCCCTGCCGCACAAAAATCTGCCAGTTCCGTAATGCTGACCAGATTTTCATTCATGCCGCCGTAATAATTACTGCCGTCCCACGTTCCGTCCAGGACACTCTGTACCGCAGAGGTGTAATAAGCACTCCAGTTCCAGATAACACTACACAAACATGCATTTGGCGCATCTTTACTCATATCCGAATTATAACCGATACTGTATACGCCCCGTTCCTGCGCCAGTGTCTGAGGATAAAGCGTGTCACAGTGCTGTGTAATTACATCACAGTTCATATCAAGCAATGTCGCTGCAGCGGCTTTTTCCGCTTCCGGACTGTACCAGCTGTTTGTTACCTTAACGTAAATCTGTGCATCCGGATTGACAGAATATACACCCAGTGCGAAAGCATCAATACCGCCCGTAACCTCTGAATTGGAAGAATCCATTGCGGCAACATAGCCGATTTTATTAGTTTTGGTGTTCATGCCTGCCACAATTCCGCTTAA
>OGZL01003848.1_pt1 | contig 10332 bp, 8 predicted proteins | sample 1576761 | NCBI WGS metagenome assembly OGZL01 (sample SAMEA3541595, study PRJEB24748) | human gut metagenome | biome: human gut; feature: human-associated habitat; material: faeces | place: China | collected 2012
TACCGGCCCCTGTTTTCGTGGTAAATCGTTGTGATTTCTTCCTTAACAGATGCATGGAAAAGCAGAGCAAGGTCTATCGGACTTACTTACAGATTCTGAAAGAGGAACTTATTCCGGCAATGGGCTGCACCGAGCCGATTTCCATTGCCTACGCGGCCGCCAAAGCGCGGGAGGTTCTGGGCTGTACGCCGGATATGGTAAAAATCGGTGTCAGCAACAATATCATTAAAAATGTCAAGAGCGTGGTTGTTCCCAACACCGATGGCATGAAAGGCATTGAGGCCGCAGCCGCGGCGGGCATTGTGGGCGGCCATGCCGACAAGGCACTGGAAGTTATCTCGGAAGTGACGGCAGAGCAGAAAGGCTCCATGCGCAGTTTTATGAAAGAAGTCCCGATTTCGGTGGAGGCCATTGACAACGGCTTTATCTTTGATATTATCGTGGCACTGTATCACGGCGCGGATTCTGCGGTGGTGCGCATTTGCCGGTATCACACAAACATTGTGTTTATCCAGAAAAACAGTGACATTCTGTTGGACAATACCGCGGCAGAAAGCAAACCGGCCTGCGGCGGCGATAATCCAGCGGAGGACGGCCTGTCCGACAGGAACCTGCTGACAATTGCGGATATTTTCGACTTTGCCAACACCTGTGATACGGCAGACGTCTGCCCGGTGCTGGATACCCAGATTCAGTACAACACCCAGATTTCCGAGGAAGGCTTGCTGGGTGATTACGGTGCCAACATCGGTTCTACCATGCTCAAATTTTATGGGGACGATGTGCGCAACCGCGCCATTGCCAAGGCGGCGGCTGGGTCCGACGCGCGCATGAGCGGCTGCGAACTGCCGGTGGTTATCAATTCCGGCAGCGGCAACCAGGGGATTACGGTGTCCGTGCCGGTTATCGAGTACGCCAAAGCACTGGCGGTGCCGAAAGATAGACTTTACCGCGCTTTGGCACTCTCCAACCTGATTGCCATTCACGAAAAAACGGGTATCGGGCGGCTGTCCGCATACTGCGGTGCAGTCAGCGCCGGCTGTGCGGCCGGATGTGGTATTGCCTATCTGCAGGGTGCAGACCTCAAGGCTATTTCCCACACACTGGTAAACTCGCTGGCAATCGTGTCCGGCATTATCTGCGACGGTGCCAAGCCGAGCTGTGCGGCCAAAATTGCGTCCAGCGTGCAGGCCGGTATCATGGGCTACCATATGTACCAGAACGGCCAGCAGTTCCGCGGCGGTGACGGCATTGTCACCAAGGGCGTGGAAAACACAATCCGCAATGTAAGCCAGCTCGGCCGCGAGGGTATGCGCGAAACCGACAAGGAAATCGTAAAGATCATGCTGCAGGAATCTTGACAGCAGCCCGCAGGAAAGGCAAAATAGAAGAAAACCGAAGCATTGAGAAAATAAGGAGAATTGTTATGCAAATCAGAACCGCGACTTCCGCCGATTTGGCAGCTGTGGTACAAATTGAAGCCGAGTGCTTCCCCGCTGCCGAAGCCGCCACAGAATTGAGCTTTGCCAGACGGCTGGCGCTGTATCCGAACCATTTTTGGGTGATGATGGACGGCAAACAGCTGGTGGGCTTTGTGAATGGCATGGCTACGGACGAGCCGGACCTGCGGGACGAGATGTACGATGACGCGGCCCTGCATAACGAAAACGGCGCGTGGCAGATGATTTTCGGCGTGGATACAATCCCCGCTTACCGTCGCCGCGGCTGTGCCGCCATGCTGCTGGAACATGTCATTGCCGAGGCGCGCCGTCAGGGCCGCAAGGGGCTTGTGCTGACCTGCAAGGACCGTCTTGTACATTATTACGCCAAGTTCGGCTTTGTCAGCGAGGGTATTTCCGGCTCCACCCACGGTGATGTGACGTGGTATCAGATGAGATTGACCTTTTGATAAAAGTATTCGTTGTAATTATAGAAAACTACCCTGCAAGGCACCTTGCAGGGTAGTTTCTGTTCATGCATAATTTGTTCTTTCAGACCAATTTCAGCAGCATATCATCGGTCGCGTCGGTGTACTGGCCTTGTTGGATTTTCTTGTTTCGCAGCTGATTTACGGCTGTTCTTGCTAGATGGATTTCCTCACTGGTGAAAACTGATTTTTTACCGACTGGGAGAGAATCCACTTTCAGTATCAGATAACCTGTTTCACGCCAACCTGTGTTTACGGCTCTCTGCTGGTATGTTAAGGAGGTCTTATTATTGGCCATAATATGCAGTGGATCCATGTTTGCGGTGATAGTGTTTGTCCGATACATATTGTGGAGCTGGTGCTGTATTAGGATTGACTTGATTGGTCAGTAATGCCATTTTTGCAACTTCTTCTAGTACAACGGCATGGTATACTGCCTGAGCAGCATCCTTTCCCCAAGTGAATGGACCATGGTTCGCACACAGGACACCTGGTACATGCATGGGATCGATATTGTGATCACAAAAGGTTTCAACGATTACCTTACCGGTGTTCCGCTCATAATCTGAATCAACCTCTTCCTGGGTCAACTTGCGGGTACATGGCACTGCACCGTAGAAATAATCAGCATGTGTTGTACCAAAGGCAGGAATATCCTTGCACGCCTGTGCCCATGCTACAGCATAAGTGCTATGGGTGTGGACAATGCCGCCCAATGCAGGAAATGCATTGTACAATTCCAGATGAGTTTTTGTATCACTGCTAGGTTTCAAGCTGCCTTCTACCACATTGCCATCCATATCTACTATTACAAGATTGTCAGGAGCCAATTCGTTATAATCCACACCAGATGGCTTAATAACGATTAGACCTTTTTCATGGTCGATGGCGGAAACATTTCCCCAAGTATAGGTTACAAGACCGTGGCGAGGCAATTCCATGTTTGCCTCGTAGACCTGTTGTCGAAGATATTCCAGCATCATGATCCTCACTTCAGCTTCCAGGCAAGGTCAGCAAGAAACAGATCGTGCTCCAGACTTTCAGGAGTGGTATCCTTACCGATATGGACGAATTCTATACCCATCATGTTGGCCCAGTCGTGCATTTGCTCAGCAGTTACGTCGTAGCTCAGTACTGTATGATGGGCACCGCCAGCAGTGATCCAACATTCTACGCCAGTTGCCAAGCTCGGCAGTGCCTTCCACATGACACGGGCAACGGGGAGATTAGGCATTGGCAGAATGGGTTTTACGCACTCTATATCCTGGCAGATCAGTCGCAAACGACCACCCATATCAATCAGGCTGACTACAATAGCCGGGCCGGCTTTACCTTCAAACACAAGACGTGCCGGGTCTTTTTCATTCATCCCGATACCCAGGGGGTGGGTCTCGATACGGGGCTTTTCTGCTGCGCAGCAAGGGCAAACTTCCAACATATGAGCACCAAGGCTATATTCTGCACCTGGAACCAGATTGTAAGTATAGTCTTCCATGAAGAGCGAGCATCCATTGCCGTTATCGCCCATCGATTTCATGATGGCAGTCATGGCAGCAACTTTCCAGTCCCCTTCGCCGCCGTAGCCGTATCCTTGAGCCATCAAATGTTGACTGGCCAGGCCGGGCAGCTGCTCCATGCCATACAAATCTTGGAATGTATTAGAAAATGCCTGACATCCTTCGTCATCCAGCATTTTTTTGATGGCAATTTCTTCTCTGGCCTGATAGCGAATAGCATCGATATTATCAGTAGCAAAGTCGTAGCTGGAACGATAAGTGTCCATTAAAGCATCGACTTCAGCATCGGTGACCTCGTTCATTACTTTCACAAGGTCACCTACTGCCCAGGTATTTACCTGCCATCCGAGTTTAGCCTGAACTTCAACCTTATCGCCTTCGGTTACTGCAACCTCACGCATATTGTCACCAAAACGCATGACTTTTAGATTCCGCGAAACTGCTACACCTACAGCGGTACGCATCCAACGACCGAGACGCTTTTGAATTTCCTCGTCTTGCCAATAACCAAAAATAATTTTGCGAGGCATCCGCAGTCTTGCGGCAATGAATCCATGTTCCCTGTCGCCGTGAGCAGCTTGGTTCAGGTTCATAAAGTCCATATCGATTTCTTCATTTGGGATTTCGCGATTATACTGAGTGGCAAAGTGGCAATAAGGTTTTTGCAGGTCAACGAAGCCATTGATCCACATTTTGCTTGGGCTGAAAGTGTGGCACCATGTGATAATGCCAGCGCAGTGCGTGTCATAGTTGGCTTCACGTACAACATCAGCAATTTCTTTATTGGTTTTTGCGGTGACCTTGTATACCAATTTGCAAGGCAAATTGCCAGAAGCATTTAACACATCGGCCATTTCGGAAGCACGAGCAGCTACGGTTTCGAGCACTTCGGGACCATACAGGAACTGGCTTCCTACTACAAACCAAAATTCATAGTCTTGCATACGCATTATTAATAGCCTCCTAATTTAGCGAAGAGCATCTACGGCGGCGCGTTCGACCGGCAAGCAACGTATATACTCTTTCATGAATGCGGAAAATCCGAACTGATCAGCTTTATCGGGTGTCTGGGTATTTCCTTCGGAATGGATAAAGATATGGTTCTGTAAATAGTTTTCCAAGTTCTCATCCTTATTCCGATTCAAACGATAGCCAGCCAAAAGTGCCATACCCCACGGTCCGCCCTCTCCGGCTGTTTTCATTACAGATACCGGAACACCCAACGCCCCGGCCAGTAATTTCTGCCCAACTACGGGGACCTTGAATAGACCACCATGGCCAAGTAGATTGTCGACTGTTATCTGCTCTTGCTCGAACAAAATGTCCAAACCATACTTCAAAGTCGCAATACAGGAATACAATTGGGCTCGTGCGAAGTTGGCAAGATTAAATTTTGCATTGGGGCGACGAATAAATGTTGGCCGTCCATCTGATATGCCCGTGACTGGCTCGCCGGAGAAGTAGTTGAAATTGATCAACCCACCACAATCAGCATCGCCTTGTAATGCTTTCTGGTAGAAAAGATTATACAGCTGAGATTTGGTCAGTGTGGTCCCGGCAGCCTCGGTCATTTCTCCCATCAAATTCACCCAGCCATCCAGATCAGATGTGCAAGTATTACAGTGAACCATAGCAACAGGAGCACCTTGTGGAGTAGTGACCATATCTATCTCTGGATGAACTTGTTTCAGCGGCTTATCAAGCACGATCATAGCAAAAACGCTTGTGCCGGCGCTGACATTACCGGTGCGCTGTGCAACGCTGTTAGTAGCCACCATGCCGGTTCCAGCATCACCTTCTGGTGGACAAAACGGAATTCCGGGAGATAGTGTTCCCGTGGAATCGAGGAGTTTGGCACCTGCTTCTGTTAAATAACCGGCATCTTCCCCCGCACACAGTACCTTGGGAAGCAAATCACGCAGGTGAAATGGTAACTTTGCTTCTTTGAGCAAAGCATCGAAGGAATCGAGCATAGAAGTATTATAATCACAGGTGTTGCTGTCGATAGGAAACATGCCGGATGCGTCCCCGATACCCAGAACCTTATTACCAGTTAGCTGCCAATGGACATAACCGGCAAGAGTTGTCAGAAACGCAACATTATTAACGTGTGCCTCTCCATTAAGAATGGCCTGATAAAAGTGAGCTATGCTCCATCGCTGAGGAATGTTGAAATGAAAACGCTCTGTCAAAGCATTTGCTGCCTGTTGAGTTGTAGTGTTACGCCAGGTACGGAATGCTGTCAGCTGTTGTCCATTACAATCAAATGGAAGATAGCCATGCATCATGGCTGAAACGCCAATAGCGCCAACGGTCTGAAGAACTTCCCCATAGGTGTTTTCATAGTTCAGTGCTAAGTCACGATAGGCATCTCGAATGCCTGCCCATACATCATCTAGATGGTAAGTCCAATAACCGTCTTCAAAACGGTTCTCCCAGTCATGCATACCACTGGCTAGTATTGTACCATCAAAACTCGTCAAAACTGCTTTGATGCGTGTTGAGCCTAATTCGATGCCCAAAGTGTTCAACTTTTGTTTCGTTGCCATAATACTCTTATCACCGCCTTGGTTTTCTTTTCTAAATAATCCAGAGAAATCCCCCCTAGTTAGCTTGCGTAATCCACTAGGGGGGATCTGTTATTTCCTTCTCGGCATTTCAGGTAAATATTTTGTCCAATTTACTTTAGCCCAAATGGTCTGCTTGCAGTTAAGCTGCGGGCAACGTATAAACTGTGGTGTTAATGATGGCAATCAGCGTACCGAAAATCACAGGACCAAGGTAAAGGCTGCTGGTTGCGTTATAAATCTTACGATTGATAATTGTACCTGCAGTAGCGGAAAGAATCATGTAGCTGAGCATCATATATGCTTTCCAGTTGGAGAATGCACCAATACCGCAGCCAGTGCGATACAGCATAATATAGTAGACCAGCACTACAACAATCGTTCCGAAAGTGTTGCAAAGCACGCAGATCAGAAGGTTTTTGCCTTCGCTCATGTTTTTAAAGCGGTTGCAGCCGTTCATTGTAAGAGAGTTGATGCACCAGTACAGGATAAAGAACGGAGCGTAGCAAAGGGATACACGCAGATGATTCCAGTCCATTGTAGCCATGGACAGATCAACAAGACGGAAATCAACCTTGAAGAAGTAATCTGCAAACCAGACAACGCTGCGGCAGGTCAGGATAACGGCAATAGCCAGAAGAATGATGCGGCCAATATCAGCCAGAGAAATTGCCAATCCATAATCAGAAAGTTTTACGCCATTCTTCTTGTGAATAACATTATAGAACAGGAAGAACATTGCCAACAGGAACAAAGCACTGAACATCATCCATACAACGACGTTGTTTGCGACACCATAAACAAAGACACTGCCAGTGGTTCCCTGCCCAGTCAGAGAGAAGATCTTGCTGGTTTGCTGAATGATGACAGGAGCCATGATCGGAGGAACAAAGCCAGCAATCAGAGAAGCTACAATAAAGATGGTCCAGTCTTTTTTGGTGTTCAAACCGGAAACGGGAGCGCCGGCCGGACGGTGAAGCGCAGCAAAGATAGGCGTCTCGAGGAGCAGAAGAGCAACAGGAACCGTCATCGCCAACAGAGCAATCAAACCGAGTGCAGAGAACAGCATCAACGCAGGATACACCAGGTCGTTGGCATCAATGGGATTCGGTGCAGGAATAGCCTGCATAAAGAAGTCCACAGTATCATGAATAAAGCCGCGGCTGATCATACCAGAACCGTGGGTAGAGTCAGCAGGATTGTAAACGACGCGAGCGTTGTTCTCAGCAAAGCTACCGTATACATGACCGATTTCAACCTTAACATTCGGGTCGTCCAGTTCATCTTCGGCAAAAGTGCCAGGCACACCAAGGTTAATGGTTTCCTTCATTTCGCGTTTTACGCTCAGGTCGCCTGGCCAGTAACCTTCTACTGGTTTGAAACCGATGCGAGAATAAGGATCGTACAGGCCAGCACCAAAACCAAGGTTGACGCCGGTAGCCAGAGCATCCAGAGGCTGGAACGGCGGAGCAAGGATCAGAGCTGCGTCAACTTTGCGGACATAGTTGTCAGGATCTTCACGTTGCTGATCGCCAAGAGTAGTCATGACGCGGATAACATTTCCACCGCCCTTTGAATAACCTGCGATGCCGATATGAGCATTGTCTACATAGTCGAGGTTGCTGTAGACATAGTCAATCAGCTCTTCAAAACCAAAGGTGGGCGAATTACCAATGCCTTCGGAGGAGTGACCTGCGGAGAGCAGATCCAGAACATACACGGCATAACCACGACGCGCCAGTTCCGAAGAGCAAAGGCGAACGCTTTCGGCGGTGCTATCATTACCAGGGCTATAAACGATCGCAGGAACAGGGTTATCTGCAGTAGCTGTTTTAGGACGATACTCCAGGAAGCGAACCAAGTCACCCTTGGAGGTCGAAATCTTCAAATCATTTACTTCAACCGTTCCGTTGCAAGTCAACATAGACCAAGTTCCAAACATACTGATCAGGCAAAACGCCAGACATATCAGTAAGGCAATCAAGCTTTTTTGCTTTTTCATCGTAATCCGTTTCCTTTCATTAAATTGGTTGCGTTAAATGCGTTTTTTCGACAAATAGCCTCCTTTTCTTGCTGTGTATTGACTTCGTGCCGTTGCAGGTAGAATACCACTTTTGATTAGGATTCTGCCTAAATGGTCAATGTTGCACATAAATTATTTACTAATTCGTTGATTTGTGGTAATATTAACATATAAATTGACAAATTGAAAGACAACCTTTGGCAAGATATGGACATTTATTGTTCTGACGAGAGAAGGAACGAATTGTGATAGCAAAACTCGAAAAAAGATACTATGCAGGGAACGAACGTGTGTGGGTTGGAGAGTACAAAAATCTGCATAACATATCCCACTGGCACATGGAGCATGAATTGATTCTATGCAAGACTGGAACTGCACATATAACTCTCAATGAACACGAGTACAGCCTAACACCGGGAAAGGGGTTACTCTGCTACAGTGGCAACATCCATTCAATTAATGCAGGGCAAGACTGTGTTCTTTTTGTATCATTGATCGATGAGAGAACAACAACATCGCTCACATGTGGTCGTATGCCGACTCAATCGCTTTTTCATGACGATGGGCATATTCAAAACCAGCTGATGGAAATTCGTCGTGAGCTTTATGAAAAGCAGCCTTTCTTTGAACAGAGAACACTGGCGTTAATGATTCTGATTCTTGTAGATATTTATCGGGCACAACCATTGATAGACTGCCAACAAGAAAATGCACAGGTGAACCGATATAAGCAGCTATTGAACCGTGTCGATACAGATTATTCCAGCATCACCTTTGACGATGCGGTTGAATTCATGAACTTCTCTCCGGCGTACTTTTCGCGATACTTTAAAAAGCAGGCAGGTATGACATTTTCGCAGTATCTCAGCACCGTACGCGTAGAAAAGGCTGTTCAGTTGATCCATTCGGAACCAAACACAAAAATCACGGAAATTTGTGCAAACTGCGGGTTCACGACGATTCGCAATTTCAATCGCGAATTCAGGCGCATCACGGGTTATACACCAAAAGAATTGCCGAAAAATTTCGTATTGAATACGCGAACTTTGCCAGCGATCTATGGAAGTTTTGATCCGACATTGTCTGGCACAGAACTCATCGATTATGTGGATGCGACTAACCCATAGCGGCAAAAGAACATAAAACAGGAGAAGAACTGGATGGATTATTTGAGCGTATCTATGAGGACAATGTTTTCGGCAAGCTCTCGGATGACCGCTTTGCCAAAATGTCCCGCAGGTATGAGGATGAACAAAAGGAGATATCTGAAAAGATCAGGGCTCTCCGTGCTGAAATGGACAAACTCAGCAGCAAGTCCGTAACGGCAGATATGTTTATCTCCACCGTCCGCAAATACACAAGAGCCAAGGTTCTGACCCCCAGGATGCTCAATGAGCTGATCGATCACATCGAAGTCAATCAGGCGGAGAAAATCGACGGGATATGGGAGCAGCATCTTGTGATCCATTACAACTGTGTGGGAGCCATCTTCATCCCCGATGTGTTTCTACTTCCGGCACCGCAGGTGTCGGTAAATACAAGAAAAGGCGTAGTTGTCAACTACGCCCCAGGTCAACTTGCTGTATGAGAAAAAGCGAGTGTTCTTAACAGCCTTTCAAATGCTGTAAGAACACTCGCCATGGTTGCGGGGACAGGACTTGAACCTGCGACCTCCGGGTTATGAGAAATCCAAGATTTGTGCATTACAGTGCTGTTTTGTTGGGCTTGGTGGTGTTGTGTACCAAGGCTCGGAATAGATTTTGTCCCATGTGTACAAAAAGGTGCTGCATCGTGCTGACCCGTTCCAAACCCTTTTGGGGGCAGTTTTGGGGGCAAATTCGTGAGACGGATTCTGACTTGCACCGCTCAAATAAATGCGCAGCATTGGTCTCACTGAGAAATATGAATGTGCTGGTCCTGCGCTACACCCTTGACAATCAGGAGCTTGCCAACCTCTCGCTCTCCCGCACCAGCCAGGCGCTGGGCAGCAAGGTGCTTTGACGGATTTCTTTCCTCCAAAAAATCACATTCCTGGCCTGTTGAATGTGTAGGGGCGGCCATTGGCCGCCCGCCGGCTTGGCGCAGCAGCGCGTTTTCCGGGTAGGTTTTTCACAGACAAACGGGCACGGACGAGCAATGCTCGCCCCTACAAGAGTTTTTTTATCTCCCGCAGAGGGTCTTTTTCGCCGTTTCCTGCCTTTTACTGCCCGGCCAGCGCGATCTGCTCGCGGGTGATGGGCAGCTCATAGAACCGCTTGTGGGTGGCGTGGTAGATCGCATCGGCCACGGCGGGCAGCG
>OGZL01003849.1_pt1 | contig 10331 bp, 10 predicted proteins | sample 1576761 | NCBI WGS metagenome assembly OGZL01 (sample SAMEA3541595, study PRJEB24748) | human gut metagenome | biome: human gut; feature: human-associated habitat; material: faeces | place: China | collected 2012
GGAAAGCGAACGCTATTTCTTCTGCGCTGTCAAAGTCGATTTCAGTATTAACAGTAACCATCTTGCCTTCAAGGAAAAGTTTCTTAATAACTGCTGATGGTTGCATTTTCATTCTTTCAGCGAGCTGACCTATTGTAATAAAATCCGGAACCTCAATTACCTTGATTTCTTCCTTCTTTTCTTCTTTCTTCTTAGGTTTTTCCATTACAGGCTTAGAGAAATCTTTCTTTCTGCCATTCTTGCCCTGTCTGTTATCGTCATAATTCTTCTTATTTCTTTCCTGACGGTCCTGACGAAGTTTATTCTCTCTTGACTTTCTATCCTTATTCTGAATTGGTTCAGCAGGTGCCATACCGCCTCTTGAATTATCATTTCTTCTAAAGTCATTTCTTCTGTCGTCATTTCTGCCCTGACCGTTGTTGTTTCTATCTCTGAAATTTCCGTTGTTATTTCTGTCACGATAATTTCCGTTATTGCCATTATTATTTCTATCTCTGTTATAACCTCTATTATCGTTTCTGTCATTTCTACGGTCATTTCTCTGACCATCATTTCTACGATCGTTTCTCTGACCGTCATTTCTGCCCTGGCCGTTGTTGTTTCTGTCTCTGAAATTTCCGTTGTTATTCCTGTTGTTACGGTTATCTCTGTTATATCCGCCTTTGTTGTCTCCTCTGTCGTTTCTGCGGTCATTTCTCTGACCATCATTTCTACGATCATTATTGTCTCTGTTAAAAGGCTTATTCTGTCTGTTGTTATTCTGTTCTGTTTTCTTTTCTACCTTTGTATCCTTCTGCATATCTTTTGGCTTTACCTCTTCCTTCTTTGGTTCAACCTTTGGTGCTTCAACCTTTGGTGTTTCTGTTTTTTCAGGTTCTGTTTTTGCTACCGGCTTAACTTCTTCTTTCTTAACCGGTTCAGCCTTAACTGCTTCCTTAGGCTGTTCTTTTTTTACTTCCGGTTCAGCTTTAACCGGTGCCTTTGGTTCAACTTTCGCTTCTACCTTAGGCTCAGCCTTCTTTTCAGTAGTAACCTTTGCTTCCGCACTCTTTTCCTTCTTATCTGATGAATGATGATGTTCACCATCACTGTGTCTTCTGCGTCTCTTTTCTCCATCACCCTTAGAATGTCTTTCGCCTCTTCTAATTACACCTTTGCTTGTAATTATAACTCTTGGCTTTGACTTTTCTTTCTTTTCATCTTCAGTAGCTTCTCCACTGCTTTCCTTCTGACTGTTCTTGAATTTTGTTTTTACAAATTCAATATTATCATCGTCAATGGAACTTGCTGCCTTTACATCTATGCCCTTTTCTCCAAGTGCCTTTACTATGTCAGCACTTTTTATATCTAACTCTTTGGCTAATTCATGTACTCTCATCTTTGCCATTTAACTACCTCCGCTTATTCATTTTCTGTTAACATCTTCACAATCGACTTGCTAAATCCGGGATCCAACACTGCTATGGATGCTCTTTCTTTATTACCTGTTGCCATGCCTAACTCAGCCTTAGTACCATAAATAAATACAGGAATCTTATAAAACTTGCATTTATTTTCAAATAGTTTTTTTGTATTGTCTGAGCTTTCTGTTGAAACAATAACAACCTTGGCTTTATTATCCTTAACAGCCTTTTCAACTGAAAATTCACCTGCCACGGTTTTCCCTGCTCTTGTTGCAAGTCCTATCATAGAAAATACCTTATTCATTTATCTCTCCTAATTCTTTTTCAAGCTGACTATAGATTTCTTCGCCAATACCTGAAATCTTAAGTGTTTTTTCCAAACCTTTATTCTTAATTGCTTTCTTCAGGCATTCTTTATCCGGACATATGTAAGCTCCACGACCGTTTAATTTTCCGGTTGCATCAACACTAACATTTCCCTCTTTGTCACGAACAACTCGAATCAAATCCTTTTTGTTTTTTGCCTGTCTGCAACCTGTACAGGTTCTTACAGGCATCTTTTTTGTCTGTCCCATAGCATCATCTCCTAATCCCTGATTTGGTCTGTTATTCTTCTGTCTCTTCAGTTGTAGCTTCGGATGTTTCTTCTGTTACTTCTTCAGATTCTTCTGAATCAGCCTCTGACTCTGAATCATATTCATCATCATAATACTCGTCATCATATTCTGCATCGTATTCATCATCGTAGTATTCGTCATCATAATATTCATCATCATCGAATAAATACTGGATTCCTTCTTCTTTTGCCTGTGACTCACTCTTAATATCAATCTTAAATCCTGTAAGTTTTGCAGCAAGTCTTGCATTCTGACCTTCTTTACCAATTGCAAGTGAAAGCTGGAAATCAGGTACTACTACTAATGCTTCCTTGTTATCAGGATCAGCAAGAACTGCAACAACCTTTGATGGACTTAATGCATTTTCAATTAAGATTGCAGGATTTTCGCTCCAGTTTACAATATCAATCTTTTCATCACGTAATTCATCAACTACTGCATTTACTCTTGCACCGTTAACACCTACACATGCACCTACGGCATCAACGTCTTCGTTATTTGACCATACAGCCATCTTTGTTCTTGAACCTGCTTCTCTTGCAATGCTTTTAATTTCTACTGTACCATCCTGGATTTCTGTAACTTCCTGTTCAAAAAGTCTCTTAACTAATCCCGGATGAGTTCTTGAAACAACGATTCTTGGTCCTCTACCATTGTCTTTTACTTCTGTAATGTAAAGTTTTATTCTTTCAGTTGGTCTGAAATGTTCTCCCTTAGCCTGTTCTTTTTCCATAAGAACTGTGTCAACCTTACCAAGGTTTACGCTAATATTCTTACCATTGATTCTCTGAACAATACCTGTAACAATATCATCCTGCTTTTCAAAATACTGTTCGTAAAGGCTCTTTCTTTCTTCTTCTCTAATCTTCTGAAGGATACCATTCTTTGCACTCTGTGTTGCAATACGTCCAAAGTCCTTTGACTGGATTTCAATATTTACAATATCGCCAAGTTCATATGTTCCCTTAATGCTTCTTGCATCTTCAAGAGAAATCTCTGTTACAGGATCCATTACTTCTTCAACAACTTCCTTCTGTGAATAAATGTGGAAATCTCCTGTTTCTCTGTCCATTGTAACTGTTACATTGTCTGCTTTGTTAAAGTTATTTTTGTACGCTACTACTAAGTTATTTTCGATAGCTTCAAATAATGACTCTTTGCTAATATCTTTTTCCTTTTCTAAGATATTCAATGCTTCAATTAATTCTTTGTTCATTTGTTTTTATCCTCCTAAAAAATTAAAAATCAATTGTTGGTCTGACAAGTGATACATTCACTCTGTCTATATCTGTTTCACTACCATCTTCATTTTCAATGGTAATTGTGTCTGCATTATATGCTTTTAAAAGTCCTACAAACTGTTTCTGTCTGTCAACAGCTCTGTATAAATGAACTTCAATTTCATTTCCCATATTTCTGTCAAAGTCCTTATCCTTCTTTAACGGACGGCCAAGCCCCGGTGAACTTACTTCCAAAATATAAGCATCACTGATAAAATCTTCTTCATCTAATTTGTCACTTAAGATTCTGCTAACAGATTCAAGGTCGTTAATAGTTATACCACCTTCCTTGTCAACATATGCTCTTAAATACCAGTTGCTGCCTTCTTTTACATATTCAACATCAACTAATTCAAAGCCCTTTTCATCAACTATAGGTGTAATCAGAGCTTCTGTCTTCATTTCATATTCTTCTCTTCTTGACACTTTATTCTCCTTTAATTATTTTTTATATCAATTACAACAAAAGAGTGGGCCTTTGTGGTCCACTCCTTTGCTATCTAGTCAATATTTACGCTTAATAGTATACGGCTGTTTTTTTTGTGTGTCAACCCCGTATTACCTATATTAATGTTATATTTGAGTTATATTTTTGTTAAATTATTGATTTTACACAATTATCAACAAGATTATTTTTTAATTCTAATCTTTTTAGCCTTACTCCATTTACCGTAGTATTTTGTCTTGCCAACTACCTTTACAGCTCTGGCTTTAACATAATACTTTTTGTTCTTCTGACTGTGCCTTTGGTGCAACCTTAATAACCTTTCCATCTGAGAAAGTTACTGTTTTTTCTTCATTAGTAGGATTGTATGCAACATATGTAGTTATTCCGTCTTTATTTTCAAATACAAGACTTAATGGATCATCACTTGTAATGTCTAGTTTAGGGCTTCCAACTTTCTCCAGTGACTTAATAAAGTGGTAAGCATGAGCTTTTGAATCTCCTGCTTCTGGTGCACATGTTGAACTAAAATACTCCTGAGCTTTGTCTGTATCAGCCAATGCCAAATAAGAACTCCATAATTCATTCCATTAGCATTTGTTTTACTATGATTTGGTTCATATAATAATGTATGTCCACAATCAAAAATTATCATTTCCGGTTTTGTTAAAGATTTATTCATATTTTCAATCAACATTCTTTCTCTATGTTCTTATAATATCTTTTTTCACAATTATTATTAAATAAATGCTACCATATATAATGGCAATGTAATTATTCCATCTTCGCTAACACCTATGTTTCCATCAACAAATTTATATCCAAAAGAAATATCTTTATTCTTCTTAATAAGTGCTTTTAACGAATTTGCTCTCGTATTTCCACTCTTAACTTCAATTGGAACAACTTTTCCATCTTTTTGAATAATGACATCTATTTCCTTTCTAGTTGTCTCATTTTTATAGAAATATAACTGATACCCTTTCTTATAAAGAGCGTCTGCTATTGCACATTCAAATATTCCACCTTTTGAATTTCCTGTTATTGTATTTTCTACAATACGTTGCTTTAATGAAAAGTCCTTCATTGCCATTAACAGTGATAAATCCGTTGTATATGCTCTAAAGAAATCATCTCTTGAATAATCATCTAAATCAAATCTAACATCTGTCACAAGTTTGCATAAGTGAACCATATCCGCACGAAGTAACCACTCTATACTTGAAAAATATTTTTGTGCTCTTCCACCATGTTCCACTTCCTTATATTGAAATTTGTGATTTTCTTTATCCAACAACTGCTTTGCAAGAGAAAGATAACATTTCTCTGCTTTCACCTTTTCTTCAGATGTTGCATAATGTGCTATATCATACAAATAACCTTGTAACAAACTTCCCTGTATTCTATCCACCTGACGAAAATCCTTTGTATCTATATATTTCTGCACTACTTCAGGCATACCACCTATCGCAATATACTGCCTATAATAGTTCATCATTTGAGAATTAATTACTTCAGGTATAACACTCTTCGTTTCAAGGTATCCGTGCAAATTCTTTATCATATCATCTGAAATCCCCATTCCCCATAGAAATTCTTCAAAGTCAATTCCATACATTTTAAGATAATCCACATATCCTACTGGATAAGAAGATGCTCTTTTATAATCTATTCCTAAAAGTGAACCTGATGCTATTACATCAAACCTATTATCTATCGCCCAAAACTTTAGAGATGTTATTGCTTCCTGACACTCTTGAATTTCATCAAAGAAAATCATAGTTTTTCCTGGAATTATTTTCTTTTCAGGGAATCGGAAACGCATAGCCATAACCATATTATCTACAGTAAGATCACCACTAAAAATATCCATTGCAGAAGGCATCTGTTTAAAATTAATTTCAACATATTCATCATAATTCTCCTCTGCAAAACGCTCAACTATATATGTTTTTCCTGTTTGTCTGGCTCCTTGCACAATAAGACATTTTTTGTTCTTGGATTCAACCCACTTTTTTATAAATTTTGTTGCTTTTCTCTTTAACATAAAACACCTCAATCAATAATACTTATTTTTTCAAAATGCTGTAATCAACATTTTGTAATGTAAAAATGTAGTTGAATCAACATTTTGTAATGTAAAAATGTAGCTAAATCAACATTTTGTAATATTATATCATTTTTTTAAATGTTTTTAAAGCAATTTAAATCTACTTACACATTTTTCCTATGTAACTAATCTCTACCAACTCTCTAGTTTATTTATGCATTAATTCAAACTATTTCATTTTCATCCCATCCTTCTTATAATTCCCCCTCCTTCTTTCTTTAACCATCCAACTGAATCTTTATAGTTTGGAAGTATTTTTTCCACTTCTTTCCAGAAAGCTTTTGAGTGATTCATTTGCTTTCGATGACATAACTCGTGAACCACTACGTAGTCTATTACTTCAGGTGGCATCAGCATAAGAAGGCAATTAAAATTAAGATTTCCTTTGCTGCTACAGCTTCCCCATCTGGTCTTTTGATTTCGAATTGTACTTCTTATGTTAATTATTCTGCAAAACAAATGTTCGCTAATAATAAAAAGTATAATATATATGAGTGCAATATTCTATAAAGATTATAAAAGTACAACGCGCTGAATTTTACCAATCTCCATCATCATAGTCATCCAAAGCGTCATCTACTCCATCTGCATAATCCGAATCACTATTATATCTGTCATCGTCGTAATCATCATCCATATAAACATCTTCATATCCATCATCATAAGACTTATATGGGTTGCTGTACTTCTTCTTTGAAGAACTTCCTGAAGAATTACTTTTACCTGATGAGCTGTTACTATATGTGCCACTTGATGAACTACTGTTTGAGTAACTGCCTGAATAACTGTTGTTATCGTCTGATGAGCTATTATCATAACTGCTGTTTGAATCATTCGAATCATCTTCGTAATAACTAGCTGTTGTTGTCTCCTCTAAAACTGTAGTCTCACTCTCCTGACTGTCTGTTTCAGTTTCATAATTTTCATCATTAACCCTATGCTGATAGCAATAATCGCTACCATAAATCGGTTGGTCCTTACATCCCGGTGCCGCACAAATTCTTTTCTGTTCACTGTTAAGCTCATAAATAAACATTATTAGGAATAAGCCTCCTAAAACTATTGCCATAAATTTTATAAATGGTTTCAATGAATTACTACTCATAACTTTCTCCTCCTAAAAATTTAAATATATCTGTCCCGCTTTTTTGTATTTTTGTTTCTAAATATTGTCTTTTTTCTTGCCTTTTTTCTTATTGTTAAGTAGATTCTACTTTTTTAGCTGTCCCAAAAACACCCCTTGCAACGCTAATCTTGCAAAATCTTGCAATTTTTTTGAGCTTTTTCAACATTTTTCTCGTTTTTTTGATTTTGTACTCCAATAAAAAAGCCAATCTTTATATGCCAGACTAATTTCCAACATTTAAAGATTGACTTGTTTTTCTTCATAAATTATTATTTTATGCTATTTGAATATTAATTTTCTATTTTGTGCTTTTCTAATTAATTGGAGTGCCAACTTCAATCAGGTTTCCATCTAAATCGTAAAACCTAACCATTTTCTGTCCCCAACTATGTTCCATCAATTCATTCACATACTGAATTTCATATCTGCTATTATTAAGCTTTTCAACAAAATCCTCAATGTTCTTTTCTTCAAAATACAACTCAGTCATATTATTTTGTGGAACAACATCTTTCTCAAGAAAATCTTTCCAAATATTCTTGTCCTGAAGTACCAAACCTTCTGTCATTATTACGTTTCCATCATTGTTAAGTACAACTTGAAGTCCAAACAAATCTCTATAAAAATTAATAGATTCTTCTATATCAGAAACCACAATAAGTACATTTCTAAGTTTCATTTTTTTATATTCCTCTCACTAAATCTACTTTCATTATAGCAAATCTGTCCGGTGTTTAAAATATGAATTATTCTATTCTGCTTCAATACACTCTGCATTTGCTCGCATTTCTGCTGCCATATCAATTGCCTCGTCTGCATTCATACCTTCCTTTGTCAACTTCATAGCTGCGTTAAGCTCATAAATATCACCCATTGTTGCATTATCTCTTTCTAATTCACTTTCAATCTTTCTAATTCTGTGGTCTGCTACTGCATTTTCAATAAATTTAAACATATCAAATCCTCCTAATAATACTGCTTTCTATAAAATTTCAATGATTCAATCCAAGACAACTTCTTAGCATCTGCGGGATTTGGTTAATTCCTGCGTTATCTTGTAATTCCAATATATCAGGAGAAAATGACATTATTTGTCATTTTGAAATGAAAGTTTGAAAATTTTTGAAATTTGTACCATATATGATGTTTTTCACTTGTATGGTACAGATTTGTTCTTCCCCGAGCTGGAACAAGCTTTCATATGTACCATATACGAATTTTTCTTCTTATATGGTACAAATTTCTTCTACTCTGAGTCGGAACAAGCTTTCATTTGTACCATATGCAAATTTTTTCTCTTATATGGTACAGATTTCTTCTAGTTTCAATTGGAGAATAAACTCAAACTTATAATCTGCCTCATAACAAACAATTCTTTAGTTCCATGGGGTAATTATCATTTAATTTCAATAGATTCAAACTTATAATCTGCTCCATAACAAACAATTCTTCAATCTTATGGGGTAGTTCTGCGTCAGATTAGCCAGAACAAGCTTTATAACTTATCACAAAAAAACTGTTGCATTAATCTCTCACTAACACAACAGTTTTATTTATTCCGTAACTCCCTATGTAATTATATTTTAAGTTTCATTATTTGTAATTTCCCTATTTACTTTCCTGTTTCTTTTTTTCAAAGTGTTCTTTTGTTTCTTTTGCAACTACACCACTTAATGTAAATAATGCAATAATATTTGGTATTGCCATTAATCCGTTAAAGATATCGGCAATTGTCCATACTGCCTTTACTGTCATATATGGTCCAATGAATACTGCTAAGATGTATAACCATCTGTATACCTGAACTGCTGTTTTGCTCTTGTTTGATAAGTATTCCAAACATCTTTCACCATAGTAATCCCAACCAAGGATTGTTGTGAATGCGAAGAATACCAAACATACCATTAAGATAAATGATGAAACTTCGGCAGGTAAGAAACTTAAACCATTCTGGAATGCGTGTGTTGTTACCTGAACACCTTCAAGTCCTACCACTTTATATGAACCCATCATTACAATTGAAAGACCTGTTAATGTACAAACAATTATTGTATCAATAAATGTACCTGTCATTGTTACAAGTCCCTGACGAACAGGTTCTTTTGTTTTTGCTGCTGCAGCTGCAATAGGTGCTGAACCAAGTCCGGCTTCGTTAGAGAAAATACCTCTTGCAATACCTTTCTGCATTGATATTGCTATTGAAGACAATACACCACCTGCCACTGCTTTAACACCAAAAGCATATTCAACAATTGTTGCTAATGCTCCCGGAAGTTTTTCAATATTAGTTACAATCAAAACTAATACTGCAACGATATATAATATAGCCATAAATGGTACTATAACCTGAGAAACACTTGATATTCTCTTAATACCACCAATGACAACTAAACCTACACAAATAGCTAATGCAAAAGCTGTAATAACTATGGCTATTGAATAATCATTTCCTAAAATACTAACTGTATCTTCTTTGTTAGGATCAAAAAAAGACTGAACTGCTGATGCGATTCCGTTAACCTGTGTAAATGTTCCAATACCGAATAAACCTACACAAGCTCCAAAAAACGAAAAAACTTTTGCAAGCCATTTCCACTTATGTCCCATACCATTTTCTATGTAATAGAACGGTCCACCAAGAACATGACCTTCCTCATCAATAGTTCTGTAACGAACTGCCAAAAATCCTTCTGCATACTTAGTAGCCATTCCAAAGAATGCTGCTACCCACATCCAAAATAACGCTCCCGGTCCACCTACTGCAGTACCAAGTGCTGTACATCCGATGGCTGTTGCTACACCTACAATGTTACCTGTACCGATTGTTGCTGATAATGCTGTACATAGTGCTCCAAAACTACTAACTTCCCCATGTCCGTCTTCTTCGTTCTTAAACATATACTTAAGTGCCTTAGGCAAATGCACTATCTGTAATAGTCTTAACCGAAAAGTAAGGTAGATGCCTGCTGCAAGAATCAACACAATAAGTGGGATTCCCCAAACTAAATCATCTACCTTAACTAAAAAATCTGTAAAATCGCTCATAATATTCCTCCTGTCCTTTTGCCTGAGAGATTAGTGATGCTTCTAAAAATTTAAATATCACCTTACACCTTCGGCGCCTGAGTTAACACTGCTATATTCAAAATCTTATTTCCTGCACTTCTTTAACTCCCCTATCTAATCTAAAGAATCTCTCCAAAATAAATTCTGAAACGTTTGTGTCATCAGACCTCTCCAGTGGTTGTCTATTCTACTTTTTTTGACAACGCAACTATTATTGTAAGACCATATGGAAAATTATGCAATATATTTTTAGCAATTCTTTAGCATATTAAAGTTTTACAACA
>OGZL01003866.1_pt1 | contig 10289 bp, 9 predicted proteins | sample 1576761 | NCBI WGS metagenome assembly OGZL01 (sample SAMEA3541595, study PRJEB24748) | human gut metagenome | biome: human gut; feature: human-associated habitat; material: faeces | place: China | collected 2012
GATAAGACAAGAAAGGATGATGCTTATGGCAGACAACACGTTTAAAAGATATGAACTTAAATACATGCTGACTCGATACCAGTACAAGCAGATAATGAGCGAAATGATAAGGTATATGCAGCCGGACCGGTTCGCACACAGCCAGATCATTAACATATATTTCGACACTCCTTCCCACAGGCTCATCAGAGACTCCATAGAAAAGCCGGTTTACAAAGAGAAGCTCAGGCTAAGAAGCTATGGAGTCCCGGATGACGATTCAGAGGTTTTTATTGAGCTCAAGAAGAAATACAAATCGGTTGTGTACAAAAGAAGGCTGGAGGTGCCTGAACAGGAGGCCATGGATTATCTGGTGGGCGGTCAGCCGCTGCACGAGGATTGTCAGATAGGAAGGGAGATAGATTACTTCATGCAGGTGTACAAGGATCTGGAGCCTGCGGTGGTTCTCTCATATGAGAGGGATTCCTACAAAGGAATAGATGATCCGGAGCTCAGGATCACGTTTGATTACAATATACTGTGGCAGAATGACGATCTGACACTTCAGAAAGAACCATATGGGCACAAGGTCATACCAGAATATAAGGTGTTGATGGAGATCAAGATGTCAGGCGGGTTCCCGCTGTGGCTGTCACATCTGCTTACAAAGTATGGAGCATACAAGACGTCATTTTCAAAGTATGGAGAGGCGTATAAACAGATGGTTGGTTGACATAAGTCGAGGGTAAATTATGTAAATTATAAAGTGACAAGCATAAGCAGGAGGATATAGAAGATGACAGGATTATTTGACAGTATATTTGGAACGGCGACAACGATAACGGTGCAGGAGTTTCTGATCTGCATAGCGGTATCTTTTGTGATAGGCGTATTCCTTGCTGGGGTGTACGCGTTTAGGAGCAGATATACACAGAGCTTTTTGGTGACACTGGCACTCATCCCAGCGGTTGTGTGCGTGGTGATCATGATGGTAAATGGAAACGTTGGCGCGGGCGTTGCGGTGGCAGGAGCATTCAGCCTTGTAAGGTTCAGATCGGTTCCAGGTTCGGCAAAGGAGATATGCGCCATATTCCTTGCGATGGGAGCTGGACTTGTGACCGGAATGGGATTTATAGGATATGCAGTATTATTTGCCGCCATACTAGGCGGAGCGATGTTCATTTGCAGCCTTACTGGATTTGGCGGCGGAAGGGATGAAGAGAGAGCACTGAAGATCACCGTGCCTGAAAATCTCGACTATACAGAGGCATTTGATGATATACTTGCCGACTGTACAGACAGTTACAGACTGACAAATGTGAAGACGACCAACATGGGAAGCCTGTTCAAGCTTACATATGTGGTGAAGCTTAAGAAGGACACAAATCAGAAGGATATGATAGATAAGCTCAGAGTGAGAAATGGCAACCTTGAGATCATGCTGGCACAGGTGGATTCGGGGGACATGACATTGTAGAAGTCAGTTGATAAGGCAGATACTTAGTAAGGAGATGATCGTATGAGGAAGAATAAATATATGAGACATAGAGCGGGAATCCGCAAATGCCTGGCTATAGGGCTGACAGCGGCCATGTGCATGGCAATGCTTGCCGGATGTTCGGCCAGCCAGACTTCAGGTACTGAGGTGACAAGTGATGTGAGCACAGAGACGGACGCTGATAAAGAAAGCCCAAATGGCAGTGCGGATGCGGAGAATACGAGTACAAAGACAGAGATGACTGTGGAGGAGATGCAGGCGGCTATAGATGAAGCCATGAGCAATGCGGATATAGATATAACAGATATGTTCACGAAGCGGGATCTGGCGGGAACCTATGATGAGAGTGAGGCTGTAAAGATAACATTATCGGGAAAGACCGCCACATGCGACAACTCAAATGTACAGATCGAGGATGAAGTGGTGACGATCAAAGCGGCAGGTGTATACGTTCTGTCAGGGACACTCACAGACGGCACCATCGTGGTGGATGCGGGCGATGACGATAAGGTTCAACTTGTACTTGACGGAGTATCGATCACGGCTGCGGATTATGCGGCAATATATGCGAAGAACGCTGACAAGGTATTTGTGACGTTGGCGGAAGGGGCAGAGAACAGTCTTACGGTGTCCGGGGACTACGTTCAGACAGATGACAACAATGTGGATGCCGTGATATTTGCCAAATGCGACCTTACACTGGGCGGCACCGGAAGCCTGACGGTCAAAGACACTACGGGACATGGAATCGTGTCCAAGGATGACCTGGTGGTTACAGGTGGCACTTATACCATAGACAGTCAGGATCACTGCCTAAACGGCAAGGATAGCGCGAGAATTGCGGATGGAACATTTAACCTGAGTTGTGATGAGGATGGTATACATGCGGGAAATGACGACCAGCAGGATGGATATGTATATATAGAAGGCGGAGACATCAACATATCGGTTGGGGATGACGCGCTCCATGCGGAGGGACTTCTGATAATAACTGGTGGAGATATAGATGTATCTAAGAGTTGTGAGGGGGTAGAGGGGTATAAGATCCTTGTGACTGGCGGTGATATAGATGTGATATCCAGTGATGACGGCTTCAATGCAGCTGGAGGCAGCTCAGGCTCGGGAGACAACCATGATGGTTTTGGAGGCGGCCCAGGTATGGGCGGAGTGGACATGGATGCCGACAATGATGCATATATTCTTATAACAGGAGGAACGATAAATATAAATGCCAACGGTGATGGAATGGATTCCAACGGCTGCATTGGAATTACAGGAGGCAGCGTGTATGTACTTGGTTCTTCTGACAATGGCAATGGCGCGATGGACTACGGAATCTGTGCTGCGATAACAGGCGGCGAGATCGTAGCTGTGGGTGGTTCCGGTATGGCTCAGGGATTTGGAGATGAGTCCACACAGTGCTCGGCTCTGGTCAACTTTGACGAGTGGATAGACGCCGGAGAGACGATCACACTCACCGATTCCGATGGCAAAGAAGTGCTCAGCTACAAGGCGGACAAGAAATTTAACTCGGTTGTTATCAGCACATCAGACATGAAACAGGGGGATAACTACACTTTGACTGTCGGTGACCAGAGCAGTACATTTACACTGGATGATATTACATACAGCGAGGGCTCAGGCGGAATGCAGAGACCGGGCGGCAACTCAGATGATGGAAATATGCAGAGACCAGGTGGCAATTCAGATGGTGGAAATATGCAGAGACTGGATGGTGATTCAGATAATGGGCAGAATGACAGCACAAATAGCAGTTTACAGAACAAAGACAGTAGTTCGAGCTCAGACAGCATGAGTATATAGAAGATAATTCCAGACGTTTTAACAGCCGAAAACAGTTGATTAATTTGCAAAAATGCTTAATATTATAAAGACATGAGATTTTTGTAGTTAATACACAGTTGGGAGAAAGATCAGATATTCAATATGACTGGAAGGAGAAAACATATGAAGTTATATGTTGCAAGACACGGAGAGACGGAATGGAACAGACTTAATAAGGTCTGTGGCAGGACAGATTCCCCTCTTACAGATAAAGGACTTCAGCAGGCACAGCTCCTTGCAGAGAGATTGGATAGCTGCTCTATTGACGTGATAATAGCATCGCCGCTCTCCAGGGCACAGGAGACAGCACGAGCGGTGGCGGAGAGAAAGCATTTGCCGGTACTTACGGATGAAAGGCTTATAGAACAGGATTACGGTGTGTATGAGGGTGTCCAGAGGGACGACAGGGATTTCCTGAACAATAAAAGAATGTTCGCATACAGATATCCTGGTGGAGAATCCATGATGGATATTGCCAGGAGAACGTACGATCTTATAATTGAAACCCGCGAGACCTATCCGGATTCGTCGGTACTGTTTGTCTGCCATAACGGAATATGCAGGGTGATATGCAGCTATTTCATGGATATGACCAACGAGGAGTATTTTGGATTCAGTCAGGACAATTGTGGGTACAATATCTACGAGTGCTGATCTGAGAAGGAGTGTTTTATAATATGAAGGAATTGCTTATAGATTCATTTAAGGATGCACTGTTTGATACGGTGAAGCTCATCCCGTTTCTGCTCATCACCTATGTGGTCATGGAGTGGCTTGAGAGAAAAACTGCAGGCCGACAGGCACATGTGCTTGGAAAGGCAGAGAAGCTTGGGCCATTGATTGGCGGAGTGCTGGGAATAGTGCCACAGTGCGGATTTTCACTTATGGCATCCAACCTGTACAGCGGAGGCGTGATAGGGGCGGGCGTGCTCATAGCCGTGTTCATGTCAACCTCGGACGAGATGCTGCCGATCATGCTGTCAAATGATGCGATAAGCGCGGGGACAATAGTGAAGATCCTTGCGACAAAGGCGGTCATAGCCGTAATAACAGGCTATATAGTAGGATTTGTGCTGGACAGAATGAGAAAGCCGGTCCAGGTAAAGAAGATAGATCCGGTTCACAGACATGGCGGACATGATGAGCACGAACACCATAGCGGACATGCGCACAGTGACTCTGCAAAAGCGGCAGAAAGCTCTCTGCACACACAGAATATAGTGTACAAGGATGCTGCTGAGAAGAAAGGAAAGGGACATGTGCATGACTATGTCCATGAGCACAGTCACGACCACGGACATTTGGGAGAGAAGAATATCCATGAGGTGTGCGAACAGGAACACTGCGACTGCGAGGGTGGAATATTCAGATCTGCTCTGGTGCACACTGCAAAGATTGCGATATTTATATTTATATTCTCACTTGTGATAAATGTGATCATAGAGGCTGTAGGAGAGGAATCCATAGCCCGCATATTCAATGATGTGCCTGTGCTTGGAGAGGCGGCAGCAGCGTTGGTGGGTCTTATTCCTAACTGTGCGGCATCAGTCATAATAACCGAGCTGTATCTTCAGGGAATACTCAGCGCGGGTGCTATGATGTCAGGACTTCTGGTGAGTGCAGGAGTAGGCCTTGTGGTGCTCTTTAGGATGAACAGGCATAGACCTGCGGAGAATATAAGGATAGCAGTGGTGCTGTATGCTGCAGGACTTGCGTGGGGACTCATAATAAATGCTCTTGGAATCACATTTTAGCAGAGTGTAGAGAAAATAAATGTAAGCGATGCGCAGTGACCGCATTGCAATAAAGTAAAAAAGGGCTGCGAAAAAACTCAATCGAGTTTTTTCACAGCCCCTTGTGTGTGTGTTGTTACTTTGTGCGTTTCTTACCGCAGACAGGACAGATATCCTGATCCGTAGGCTGTCCGCATCCCCAGCAGATCCAAGTGTCCCCTTCACTGGATGGTTGCTCCTCCAGCTTTTGTGTCGGCTTCATCTTGAAGTTTTTGGAAACAATCTCCACATTGCCGTCCTCGTCAAGAGTAGTCTTGATAGCTGCGGCGGCGGGAGCTGTGTCCGATGAAATATTTTTCTTCTTTTTCCCAAATCCAAAACCCATTTTATAACCCCGATTCTATAACATATATAAAATATTCTAATGCAATATACACAATTAAGCAATAGAAATTTGGACGAAATTGCCTATACTGTTGTAAAATTTGATGAAAAGCACCTATTGCCATGCGCCATCAAATGTGATCACCTGACCATTCAGGTATTCTCCACACTCGGCAATGTGCACAATGAAATCTGCCGCTTCAGAAGGTTTGGCCATTCTTCCTGCAGGTATTTCATCCTCCAGCATCTGGCGTTCCTCCGGTGACAGATGACCGTTCATGGAGGTGTCAATTGCGCCAAATGCTATGGCGTTGACGGTTATACCGCTTGGAGCAAGCTCCTTTCCAAGAGCCTTTGAGAAGGAATTTACAGCACCCTTGGAGGCTGAATATGCGACCTCACACGACGCACCGACATTTCCCCACACGGATGAGATATTGATTATGTGTCCTTTGTGGTGCTGGATCATGTGAGGAACCACGAGTCGGCAGCTATTGAAAACCGAGTACACATTTGACTTCATGGTTCTGTCAAAATCCTGTGCGGTCATATCGTTTATAAGCCCCACATAAGATATGCCGGCATTGTTGATGAGGAGATCGATGTCGCTGCCGAGATGATCTATGGTATTTTGTATAAACTTCTCCATAAATTCCATATCCCCGGCGTCTCCGGTCTCACAGTAACAGATGCAGCCTTTTGCCATAAGTTCGTCTCTCAGAGAGAGAAGCTCTTCTTTGTGTTTGAATGAAGTGATAGATATGCTGTTATATTTGCCTGAAAGCGCCAGTGCTGTCGCCCTTCCGATGCCTGTCGAGGCGCCAATTATTATCGCTGTTTTCAAATCTGTACCTCCGCTATTTGTGAACAAAAATTTAATTCTAGTATATCATGCGAATTAAATGTTGAAAATAAAAAAGCACTTTGGTATACTCTAGTTGTTTTTGTTAACAAATGAGAATATACATTTATATTGAGATGGAGGCTATATAATGGGTAAGAAAGTAATGAAATTATTCTTAGATACAATGCTCAGAGCAGCGGTTATCATACTTGCAGTGGCTATAGTTGTCATGCTCGTACTGCTTGCACGAACCGTCAGCAAGAGCAAGAAATCAGACGCATCGGACACGGGCAATAAGACAAGCATCGTGACTGAGGAGTCAGATCCGTCAGATCCTACATTTGGAGGTTCAGGCGATGCTGCAGACAGCTCAGACACATCAGCGGATGACAGCTCACAGGACGCTTCAACAGATGATGCAAATGCAGGAAATGGCAAGGATGCAAAAGTAGTAGTGCTCAACGCATCAGGCGTGTCAGGTGTGGCAGCTACATGGCAGACAACACTCACAGCGGATGGATACACATCAGTAGATATAGGAACATATGACAACGGAGATCAGTCAACAACAGTTATCTACACATCAGATTCATATGATGTGAGCGGACTTGTAAGCCTTCTGGGTGGAGCGGCAACGGCTGACAGATCAGATATTGACTCATCTGTTGCTTCAGATGTCGACATTTCAGGTGCAGACATTGTCGTAGTAATAGGTGTGGACAACGCAGCCAACAACTAGATATAGAAGAATATGTAGAAAATATATAGAAAACTCTGCTGATATCTGAATAGAAAACGCCGATATCAGCAGAGCTTTTTTACTGTAGTACAAAATGTTACAGATTTTGCCGGCTGTTCTACATTTTTCTGGTTTGTCAAGTATATATATGAGTAAAAACAATAGGCAAAAGTAATAAAATATACCGAAAACGTGACGAAAAACCCTATTGACATAAATGGGTATGGTGAAGGTTTCACAAAAAAGGAAGTTTAAACCAAGGGAAAACGGTTCGAAAATCGTCAAAATGTTGCAAAATTTGTGCACGTATACAATTTAGACAAAAGTTTAAAAAATTTTTTGAGCAATAATCACATAGAATGAAAAATGCCAATGATGTAGAATAACAATAGTTTTTAGGGTGAACAAAAACAAGATTATATACACTACGGAGGTAATTTCAAATGGCAAGTTTATCACTTAAGAACATTTACAAGGTATATCCTAACGGATTCAACGCAGTTAAGGACTTCAACCTTGAGATCGAAGACAAGGAGTTCATCATCTTTGTTGGACCATCAGGATGTGGAAAGTCAACAACTCTTAGAATGATAGCAGGACTTGAGGATATCAGCTCAGGTGAGTTATGGATCGGCGACAAGCTCGTAAACGATGTAGAGCCAAAAGACAGAGATATTGCGATGGTATTCCAGAACTACGCTCTGTACCCACATATGTCAGTATATGATAACATGGCATTTGGACTTAAGTTAAGAAAGGTTCCAAAGGAGAAGATCGACAAGGCTGTACATGAGGCAGCTAAGATTCTTGATATCGAGCATCTTCTTGACAGAAAGCCAAAGGCTTTATCAGGTGGACAGAGACAGCGAGTTGCTATGGGACGTGCAATTGTCCGTGAGCCAAAGGTATTCCTTATGGACGAGCCTCTTTCAAACCTTGATGCTAAGCTTCGTGTACAGATGCGTGTTGAGATCTCAAAGCTTCATCAGAGACTCCAGACAACTATCATCTACGTAACACATGACCAGACAGAGGCTATGACACTTGGTACAAGAATCGTAGTTATGAAGGATGGTATCATCCAGCAGGTAGATACACCTCAGAACCTCTACGACAAGCCATGTAACCTGTTCGTTGCCGGATTCATGGGTATGCCACCTATGAACTTTATCGATTGTAAGGTTGTTAAGTCAGGTGCTGACGTTCTTCTTATGTTCGGTTCACATTCAATCAAGGTTCCAGACAGCAAGGCTGAGAGACTTATCGCACTTGATGCTATTGATAAGGAAGTTGTTCTTGGTATCCGTCCAGAGGATATTCATGATGAGCAGCTCTTCATCGAGTCATCACCAGAGAGCGTAATCGATGCAAGAATCAACATCTACGAGATGCTTGGTGCCGAGGTTTACTTATACTTCACAATCGACCAGTTCGATATCACAGCAAGAGTAAATGCTCGTACAACAGCTAGACCTGGCGACACAGTTCAGTTCGCATTTGACTTAAGCAAGATTCATATCTTCGATAAGGAGACAGAGGAGATCCTTGTTAACTAGTCTTAGATAACACATAGAACTTACAATTACACTCCAGATAACTGGAAACAGTAGTTTAATTCTTGAAAAATTGAGAAAATGCAGAAAATACATATAAAAAATCTGCATTTTCTCTTTTTTTTTCTACAATTTTGCTTTAAAATAAGAGTAATGGATTACGGGATAAAACGTATAATGAGTATAAGGAGTGAAAAGAATGATATCAAACCAGATTCTTCAGGATACAATAGACGGATTAAAAGGTATAACAAGAACTGACCTGTGCGTGTTGGACACAGAGGGAAAAGTGCTTGCGTCAACACTTAAGGATATAGATGACTGCGAGGATTCAGTTCGTGCATTTGTTGATTCACCGGCAGAGAGCCAGGTTGTAAGAGGTTATCAGTTCTTCAAGGTGTTTGACGATAACCAGTTAGAGCATATTCTCATGGCAAAGGGCGAGACCGATGATACATATATGGTCGGCAAGATTGCAGCATTTCAGATTCAGAACCTTTTGGTCGCATACAAGGAGAGATTTGACAAGGACAACTTTATCAAGAACCTTCTCTTAGACAATCTCCTTCTGGTTGATATCTACAACAGAGCAAAGAAGCTCCACATAGATACTGATGTGAGAAGAATCGTATTTATCATAGAGACAAAGAATGAGAAGGATACCAATGCACTTGAGACAGTACGTAATATCTTCTCAGCCAAGACAAAGGATTTCATCACTGCTGTGGACGAGAAGAACATCATTCTTGTCAAGGAAGTCAAGTCCAACGAGACATATGACGACATGAACAAGATTGCCAAGGTCATCGTTGACATGCTCAATACCGAGGCGATGTCATCTGTACATGTATCATTCGGAACAATTGTCAATGAGATAAAGGAAGTTTCACGTTCATACAAAGAGGCTAAGATGGCTCTGGATGTTGGAAAGATATTCTATGAGAACACAGATATCATAGCATACAGCAATCTTGGAATAGGACGACTTATTTACCAGCTTCCACTTCCTCTGTGCAAGATGTTCATCAGAGAGATATTTGACGGCAAGAGCCCTGATGAGTTTGACGAGGAGACTTTGTCAACTATCAACAAGTTCTTTGAGAACAGCCTGAACGTATCAGAGACATCAAGACAGTTGTACATCCACAGAAATACTCTGGTATACAGACTTGATAAGTTGCAGAAGAGCACAGGCCTTGATCTGAGAGTATTCGAGGACGCCATCACATTCAAGATCGCTCTTATGGTTGTAAAGTACATGAAGTACATGGAGTCACTGGATTATTAAAATGTCCGGTGGACAGTTATCTGGAATATAGATTGCATAGAAGCGGCAGCCTTACATATGGATATATGAAGACTGCCGCATCGTGTATTAATTTTAATTCACAAACTATACACAACAAAACAATCAATATGTAGTATAATGAAGCGTGGATGAAATGAATCAGAATCATCCGACTATGGACAAATGTAAGATAATGTACAGTTTATGCCGTAAAGAGGCAATATAGGAGACATGAGATGATAGAGTTAGAGAACGTGAGTATGACATACCCTGGGGGCAATCAGGCGCTCAAGAATGTGAACATCAATATAGAAAAAGGCGAGTTCGTATTTATAGTTGGAAGCAGTGGATCAGGCAAGACCACTCTGTTTAGGCTTCTGCTCAAGGAGCTCGATCCTACGGAGGGCAATATCACTGTTGCCGGAT
>OGZL01003873.1_pt1 | contig 10281 bp, 13 predicted proteins | sample 1576761 | NCBI WGS metagenome assembly OGZL01 (sample SAMEA3541595, study PRJEB24748) | human gut metagenome | biome: human gut; feature: human-associated habitat; material: faeces | place: China | collected 2012
AAAGTTAGTTTCAGAAGGTGTAAAGGTAGGAATTGTTGTAGCACGTTTTAACGAATTTATTACGTCAAAGCTGTTAGCAGGTGCCATAGATGGTCTGAAGCGCCACGAGGTAGCGGAGGAAGACATTGAAGTGGCCTGGGTGCCTGGCGCATTTGAAATTCCACTGATTGCTTCTAAAATGGCAAAGAACGGAAAATATGATGCCGTCATCTGTCTGGGGGCAGTGATCCGCGGGGCAACAAGCCATTATGACTATGTATGCAGTGAGGTGTCCAAAGGAGTTGCAAATGTATCCTTAAACAGTGATATACCGGTAATGTTCGGCGTGCTGACAACGGATACGATTGAACAGGCAATTGAACGTGCCGGTACAAAGGCAGGCAATAAAGGCTTTGAATGTGCAGAAGGTGCAATTGAAATGGTCAATTTAATACGTTCTATTGAAAAGTAAAACAGAATAAAATAAAGTTTAAAATGGGTAAGGATAAAGCTGTAGCTTTAATGATTTAAAATCGTTAAAGTACAGCTTTATTTTTTTCGATTCCTTAATGTCCACATTCTGAATAGGGTTATTTTACAACAGTTCCATTTATTAATATTCCATAATAGGTATAAATTAGGGAAATATAAATACACTAAAATAAGAATCAGTATGAATGAAGTTCGGAGATTAGTACTTATGAGTGTAGTGTATAGGGATGTGCTTGAGCGTTTTGTAAAATACAGAGAGCAGCGTAATATATCACAGAATGAACTTGCACAGATGCTTTGCATTTCACAAAGTTATGTCAGTAAAATGGAAGTGGGAAAGGCAAGAATCTCATTTGATATTTTAACGGCATTGTATCAACAGGGCTGGGATATTGACTATATCATTACGGGACAGGAGAACCACCGCACCGTATTAAATGATTTGTACGAGAGTTGTAAGGAAGATTGCAGGGCAGACTTTTTGCAGTATATGATATGGACCGTGATGCAGGGAATAAAAAGCTACGAAAAACAGGTAAAACAGGTGATGCGGTATATTGAAAAATTTGAATATCTGAAAATGTATACATCGGGAATCGCAGCCGAAGATAATGCATTTTACGGCATCAGAACGGTCAATAAATTATCGCAGGTGCAGATGGCAAAAATGCTGCACGTAGATATCAAGAAATACAGGGCAATGGAGAAAAATGAAAAGAAGCCGGATGCGGAGCTGTTGATGCTGCTATACAACAATTTTGAGTGCATGCCGTTTGAAACGGTTTATGGGGAGAATGATTTGGGAGAAATCAATGCTGTCTGGAGAAAGATGCAGCCGCAATTGCAGAAGGAACTATATGAATTTATGAAACATGGTCTGCAATTTATGAACAGTCAGACCGGAGATACGGAAGTATGAGTGTATTAATATTGGAAGACAACAGGCAGATATTAAATGTTTTAGAGAAACTGGTGTTGTCTGTAGCAGAAGATGAAAAAGTTTATGTTACGGATAATGTCGGGGAAGCCTATAAAATAGCGATGGAAATTTCTATTGATGTATTTATGCTGGATATTATTCTATATGGTGATAAAAAAGGCGATACATCAGGTATGCAGTATGCACAATCTATGCGGAAGCTGGAGCGTTACCGTTTTACACCTATTATTTTTATTACTTCATTAGAAGACCCGGAAATGTATGCTTTGCGGGATTTGCACGCTTTTGGATATATTGAAAAGCCGTTTGCACCTTCACAGGTTGAAAATCTTCTGCGCGATGCACTGCATTTTAAGACACAAAAGGAAAAAGATGCAATGATGTTTTTCAGAAAGGACGGCATTTTGTATCCTGTCAAATGTAACCGTGTGATTTATATGGAACTAATCAAAAGAAAAATCTGTATTCATATGAAAAACGGTGATGTGCTGAGTATTCCGTATAAATCTTTCAGGGAAATCATGGAGGAAGCGAATTACGAGAAGTTTGTACAGTGCAGCAGAAATTGTGTGATTAATATAGATTATATCAAAAATATTGACAAAACCAATCGATTTATAACGCTGGAGGGGACCAAAACAGCAGTGGAAATGGGCGGAACATTTATTAAGAAGGTTGTTGGGGTGCTGGGATTATGATAACTTTATTATACATAGCATTGGAAGCAGTTGCGGTATTGCTGCTGCTCCATGCCTTATATGGGAAGAAGATGCGGTGGGATAAATATTCTGTCGGATTTGTGGTGTTAGACTGTGTGTTGATGTCTGTGATTAAATGGCATAGTTTAAATCAAAATTTATCGTTTATTATTTATGTAGTATTGATAGGATATTGCTTTTTTGAGTTTAAGAGTACTATCAAGCAAATGATTATAAATATGATATTCTTAGCTGTTATAATGATGGGAATTCAGTTGGCTGCATTACTTATTTTGGGATTAGTAGAAAATATCATATCTGGTCATGAAGATATACTATTGGTAATCACTAATTTAATTATTATAACGGTTACTATTGCAATATATAAGAAAGTCGATTTGCATAAAATATCTATATCTTTTGAGAAAAATAGAAATACAGTATTGGTCATATTACTGCTGGAGAGTACATTAATACTTTTTGTAATTTTTGAGTATAAAAATGCCTATGGAAAAGTGCAGGAGCAATATGCGGTAATAGGCGGGATTCTTGTTTTTATAGTTATTTTGTGTATACATGCGCTATTATATAAAATTAAATATCAGGAAAAACAGGCAGAATTAGAAGCATATAAGACGTATAGTGCCGCTTTTTCAGATTTAATTACGCAGATTCGTGCCAGACAGCATGAGTTTGACAATCATATTAGTGCATTATGCAACCTGCATTACATTTGTAAAGATTATGATGAACTGGTTTCGGAACAGTCAAAGTATGCGAAAGATGTCATCAGCAATAATCGTTTTCACAGACTGCTTGTTTCGGGTAATCCTGTGATTGCAGGATTTTTATATGGAAAATTAAGTTCCATTCAGGAACAGGGAATAGAGGTGACTTATACTTTCCATATATCAGAATTTACCAGTAAAATTCCTGTATATCTGGTGGTAGAACTGATTGGAAATTTATTAAAAAATGCAGTGGAAGCAGTAAAGACACAGCAGGTTGAAAAACAGATACATCTTTCCTGCACAGAAAATGAGAATGAATTCTGTTTAGGAGTGCGAAACAGAAGTGAAAAGATTCCACTAGACGAAATGGGCAGATTTTTTGAGAAGGGTTATAGCAGTAAAGGCAGTGGACGAGGACTGGGACTGTATAACGTAAAAGAAATTTGTGAGAAATATGGTGTTGATATTGTATGTGACAATACAGAAGTTGACGATAAAAACTGGTTTTTCATTGAATTACATATAAAAAAGTCCGATGAAACGAATTTACGAAATAAAAGTGAAAAGGTAAGTAAATAACATATTTATCCAGATGGCGTTTCATTGACTTGTGGCTAAATTTAAGATACAATATAGCCACAAGAAAGGAGATGGAGTTATGCAGATTATTCCTATGCGTGATTTGAAAAATACGGTGGAAGTGGAACGCCGCTGTGCCGAAGAAAATGGTCCTGTTTATGTGACAAAAAATGGATATGGACGTCTGGTCGTTATGGACATTGATTATTATGAGCGGACCATGCAGAAGATGTACGAAGCGAAAGCAGTTATAGAGGGGCTTGAGGATATTAAGGCAGGAAGAACGGTAGATGGAGATGCTGCAATCAGTAATATAAGGAGCAAATATGGAATCTAAATACCAATACCGGCTGTCACAAAAGGCAGAAGCTGACTTAGATGGTATTGTTTCATACATTGCAGTGGAGTTGTCAAATCCACAGGCGGCATCGGACTTTGTCGACAAGTTGGGAAAAGTGATTGACGAAATACGTTCTTTTCCGGAGAGTGGTTCTTATGTTAACAATGAGTTTCTTTCCGATACGGAGATACGAAAGAAGCTGATTGGCAGCTATATCATGTATTATCTTCCTGTTAAAGAAGAAAAGATGATTTATGTTGTCCGAATTGTATATGGAAAGCGGAACATGGAAGAAATCCTGCGTGAGCTGGATTTGTAAAACAGATTCGTAATCTCATGAAAACACGAAGTTTATTTTATATACAAGAACCTTCAAACTGACCAATATTGCATCAGTTTGAAGGTAAAAAAATCCAGATTAATAGGATAGCTATCAATTATCACACTCGGATTTTATGGAATATTACTGCTTTTCGTAGTAATCACTTTTTTTCGGAAATTGGATTTCACCAAAAAGAAAGATACTTGGTGCAGAACCACCATTCCATTCAGTTAGCCTTGCCAGCTGTTCCAACAGCACCTTTATAGGGGAAATTGTTTCTGTCTGTGTATTCATTAGATACTCCTTTCCTGCACGGTATGATGAAATACAGTGCATATTTTTTTCTGTGCAGCTGCACAGGATAGCTGTACAGCGTGCAGTATAATTACCCAGAATCCGGATACCATGTATTCATTTTCCGGGGTAATCAGCAATATAAAAAAGAACACGGTTAAAATGCCGGTGGAAATCCACTTAAATCGTTTCTTTTTCGCAGCAGAAAGCGCTGGTCTTTTTGATGAAGAAACAGGTGCAAGCGCATAATTTATTAAAATGCAGACCATGCACAATAAAATCCGTGCTGTTTTCGTTAAAGAAATCAGCGGCAGAAGCGACAGACACAAAAAAGCATAACCGGTGCTTACAAACAGACAGCCAGCATATGTATTGCAGTGAAATCCGCCAGCTGTGCGCCGGATACAGCAAAGAAATAAAAGTGTTGCAATGCACAGTGCCAGATGTCTGCGGTATAAGAATAAAATGAAAAATAATTTGCTGCTTTCTGAAAGAAATGTAAAAAGCAGATAACGCAGCAGCGCAATCTGATAATCTGTTAAATTATAACGTCCTTTTAATTTTTCCCACATACAATCCCCGTTTCTGAGCAATTTTATCGCTGTTTCTGTCCTCATTCTATATCCACAAAATCATAAAAAGAAAAATGTGTCGTTAATTGTAGAAATTTGTAATGTAATGTATAAAATTTTAAAAAATGAAAATAACAGGCGGAAACACTTTAAAATTTGCATAAATAAAAGCAAAAACAGATGAAATGGATTTTGATTCGATATAATAAAAAGTTATGCTCACATCGCATTTAAGAAAAACAGATGTAAAAATGTTCCATACATCTTACATAGAATTTACCTATTTTACATAAGTGCAGTTCAGTTTACATTGAATAAAAAAATTAACAATATCTTTACATGAAATTTACAGGAATGTGATAGTGCATTTTACATCGGCTTTGATAAGATGTCATTGTGAAAAAAATTATGAAATTGCCGCATCAGATTAAATTGTGCGCGATAAAAAGGAGCTGGAAAAATGGAAACAACAAAAATTCATGTAACAAATATGAATTTGCATTATGGTGATTTTCACGCGTTAAAAAATATTAATATTGATATTCCTGAAAATCAGATTTGTGCAATGATTGGACCTTCAGGCTGCGGAAAAAGTACATTTTTAAAGTCAATCAACCGCATGAATGATTTAGTTGAAGGCTGTAAAATTGATGGACAAATGCAGCTTCGAGGAGAAAACGGATTTGAAGATATTTACGGAGATATGGATGTAAATCATTTAAGAAAACGCGTTGGTATGGTATTCCAGCAGCCCAATCCGTTTCCGATGAGTATTTATGACAACATTGCTTATGGTCCGAGAACACATGGCATTAAGAACCGGCATAAGCTGGATGCAATCGTTGAAAAAGCATTAAAGCAGGCGGCAATCTGGGAAGAGGTAAAAGACCGTTTAAATAAGTCAGCATTGGGACTTTCAGGCGGACAGCAGCAGCGACTTTGTATTGCGCGTGCGCTGGCTGTTGAACCGGAAGTGATTTTAATGGATGAGCCGACATCGGCACTTGACCCGATATCAACTTCAAGAATTGAGGATCTGGCAATTGAGTTAAAGAAAGAGTATACGATTGTTATGGTAACGCACAATATGCAGCAGGCAACCCGTATTTCGGATAAAACTGCATTCTTCCTGCTGGGAGAACTCATTGAATACGGAGATACCGAGCAGCTGTTTTCTATGCCAAAGCAGAAAAAGACGGAAGACTATATCACCGGACGTTTCGGCTGATAATTCCGATACGCCGGATATAAAACAGCAAAGAAAATGAGAAGAAAATAAGAAGGCAGAAATGGAGGAAAACATGAGAAATCGATTTGACAGACAGCTTAGTACTTTAAATGACGAGCTGATTGAAATGGGCAGTATGATTGAAAAATCCATTGAAACGGCAATCAAGGCACTGGTCAATCAGGATGTGGATTTAGCAAGACATGCAATTGAGGCAGATGAGGAGATTGACCGTCAGGAACGTATTATTGAAGACCTATGTCTGAAACTGCTGTTACAGCAGCAGCCGGTTGCAAAAGATTTAAGACTGATTTCATCCGCATTAAAAATGATTACGGATATGGAGCGAATCGGCGACCACGCTTCGGATATTTCAGAAATCACAATTGCACTGGCAGACCAGCCGTATATTAAGAAACTGGAGCATATCCAGCAGATGGCAAAAGAAACAATGATTATGTTGGTGGGAAGCATCGAGGCCTTTGTAGATAAGGATTTGGAAAAGGCGAATGAAGTCATTAAGCGGGATGACGTAGTCGATGATTTATTTAATAAAGTTAAAAAAGAATTGATTCAGATGATTCATGAAAATGCGGATAAGGGTGAGCAGGCAGCTGATCTTTTGATGGTTGCTAAATATATGGAGCGGATTGGCGACCACGCAACCAATATTTCGGAGTGGGTTATTTTTTCCATTACAGGAGAACACAAATCCATGAATTAATCCACATAATCAGAGAATAGTTTTTGCAAAATCTCCGGAAATGTAAAATTTACATGGATTTTACATAGGTTTGACAGAGATTTCATAAATGTATTTTATACTTCATTTTGCAAACGATAAATATTACAAAGTTGAATGGAGTGCAAAATGAGTATTTTTAATGTATTATCAATGATTGGCGGACTGGCGCTTTTTCTTTATGGTATGCACCTGATGGGAGAAGGTCTTTCCAAAGCATCCGGTGGTAAACTGGAAAGTATTCTTGAAAAATTAACATCAAATCCGGTGAAGGCAGTGCTGCTTGGTGCAGGTGTTACGGCGGTCATCCAGTCGTCTTCGGCAACGACGGTTATGGTTGTCGGCTTTGTCAATTCCGGCATTATGCGGCTGTCACAGGCGGTCGGCATTATTATGGGTGCGAATATCGGTACGACGGCAACCTCGTGGATTTTAAGTCTTACAGGAATTGAGGGCGACAATTTATTTGTCAACTTATTAAAACCGTCATCCTTTTCACCGGTCTTAGCGATTATCGGCGTTGTCTGTATTATGTTTGTCAAAAAGCAGAAGGTACAGGACATTGGTAAAATTTTAGTCGGCTTTGCCATTTTAATGACAGGTATGGATGCCATGAGCAGTGCAGTAGAGCCGTTAGCAGATGTACCGCAGTTTACACAGATTCTGACAATGTTTTCCAATCCGGTACTCGGTATGCTTGCCGGTCTTGTATTGACAGCGATTATTCAGAGTTCTTCGGCTTCGGTCGGTATTTTACAGGCGCTGTGTTCAACCGGTTCACTTGGATTTGCAACGGTTATTCCGATTATTATGGGACAGAATATCGGTACCTGTGTAACAGCACTGATTTCAGCAGTCGGTGCGAATAAGAATGCGAAGCGTGCGGCACTGGTACATCTGTATTTTAATATCATTGGAACAATTGTATTTATGATACTGTTTTATTCAATCAATGCATTGTTTCCGTTCTCATTTATGGAAGAGTCTGCAACACAGGTCGGTATTGCGGTTGTACATAGTACATTTAATATTTTTGCAACGCTGTTATTACTGCCGTTTGGTAATGGCCTTGTGAAACTGGCATGTCTGACAATCCGTGATAATTCAAATGATGCACTGGATAATCCGGCAGATGAATTTTCACTGCTTGATGAGCGTTTCTTGGATAAACCGAGTCTTGCCATGGAACACTGTATGCAGGTGACTAATAATATGGCAGAACTGTCTAAAAGATGTCTGTTTACGGCAATAGGACTTTTCAGGGATTATAGTGATACCCAGTCAGAGGCCGTCAGCACAATGGAAGAACGCGTAGACCGGTATGAGGATATGCTGGGGACATATTTAATGAAATTAAGTGGAAAAGATTTATCGGCAAAGGATTCGGAAAATTTATCACTGATGTTACATACAATCGGTAATTTTGAAAGAATTTCAGACCATGCATGCAACCTGTGTGATGCAGCAAAGGAAATGGCAGAAAAAAATATGGCATTTTCAGAAAAAGCCACACAGGAGCTGCACATTTTCACAGAAGCCGTAAAAGAGATTGTAAATACTTCATTTTCGGCATTTAAGAAAGAAGATGTAGAACTTGCGGGAACGGTTGAACCGCTGGAGGAGGTTATTGATGATCTGAATATGGAGTTAAAGACACGCCATATCCGCAGATTAAGAGAAGGAAAGTGTACGATTGACCTGGGATTTGTCCATTCTGATATTACAACAAATTACGAGCGTATTGCAGACCACTGTTCCAACATTGCGGTGTGTCTGATACAGGTAAAGCAGGAAGGATTTGACACCCATGAATATCTTGGTACAATAAAAAGAGAAGATAACGAACAATTTAAAAAGCAGTATGCAGTATTTGAAGAAAAATACCGTCTGCCGTAAAAAATATACTCCGTGCCGGTTTAAAGCAACAATGCAGTTAAAAGCCGTTTAAGCCGGACACGAGGCAGGGAATGGAGGAAATGATGGCACTTATATATGTTGTGGAAGATGATAAAAATATCAGTGAAATCGAAAGCTTTGCATTAAAAAATGCAGGACATCAGATTGTAGAATGTGCGTGTGCAAAGGAGTTTCACAAGCAGGTACAGGAGCGGATACCGGATATGGTGCTGCTTGATATTATGCTGCCGGATGAAGATGGGCTTTCTATTTTGAAAAAACTGCGTGCAACACCGGAAACAAGGAGAATTCCTGTAATTCTGGTAACGGCAAAGACCACAGAAATTGATAAGGTCAAGGGACTGGATTCGGGTGCCGATGATTATCTGACTAAGCCGTTTGGCGTCATGGAACTCATTTCCCGCGTAAAGGCGCTGCTGCGCAGGGTTGGCGGCATGGAAGATGAAAAATTCTTACGGGTTGGCATTTTGTTTATTGATGATGAAAAGCACGTTGCTTATGTAGATGATAAACATATTGAACTGACCTATAAGGAATATGAACTGCTCAAGTATCTGACGATTAATCAGGGAATTGTACTGTCCCGCGACAATCTTATGGAGAAAATCTGGAGTTCGGATTACGAAGGCGAATCAAGAACGCTGGATGTCCATATCAAAACACTGCGGCAGAAGCTTGGGAAAGCCGGGTCTTATATTAAGACTGTGAGAAATGTCGGCTATTTCCTTGATTTGGATACAGATGTGTAATAATCCTTATATGTGGAATTATTACGGGCAGGAGTGCATATGAAAAAGAAAATCAACATTCAATTTTTAATTATTACATTACTGGCGATACTGACAACGGTATCGCTTTCTATCTTTGTATTTTACGAATTATTCAAGCAGGAAGTGATGGCAGACTTAAAAACGAACACACAGCTTCTGGTTGAAACGGATGCGTGGGAGCAGATTGTGGAAAAGAAGGATGCCGGGGCTTTAGACGATGGTGTGAAGCAGCTCCGTCTGACACTGGTAGACGGTACCGGAGAAGTTATTTTGGATACCAATGCAGAAGTCGGCAGTATGGACAATCACAGTGCAAGACCGGAGATTTCACAGGCACTGCAGACCGGAGAAGGGCAGGCAATCCGCCAGTCCAGCACAATCGGTAAAAATGCGTTCGGCTGGTGGTATGATATACTCAAACCAGCGAGCATACTAAACGAATCGTAATGAAAGGGCGTGTTATAATGGGATATGGTTGGGCAACAGTTTTCACTTTGGCTGCATGGTTTGCAGGATTGGTTCTTGATGCAAATGTGACTTTTTTGGGCGACCTCGGGCTGAGAGCTGTACTTCCCATTATCGTAATGGGGTGTTGCATTATGAAGCATACGAAAGATTGTAACTCAAAATAAGCAAAGACATATTAACCACACTATCATAGTAGAAAGAAGGAAAAT